>RCNI01003339.1_pt1 | contig 15601 bp, 11 predicted proteins | sample 2041151 | NCBI WGS metagenome assembly RCNI01 (sample SAMN09708214, study PRJNA481090) | feces metagenome | isolation source: feces | place: Antarctica: Albino Rookery | reverse complement strand
TAAAATTATATAGAATATATAATATTTATTATGACGTTATCAATTACATCCATTTTAGTTTTTACTGTAGGTGTTTTCCTAGTTATAGCTTCAATTATATTATCAGGTACTGTTAATAGAGCTTTTAGATATAGAACAACTGCAATTATCGTTGGTGTTATTGGTTTATGTATTTTCATTTTTGGAAAATACATGTTTTACATCATGGATTATTTAAATGATGCTCCGCCACCATCTATGGCTAACTCTCAAACTGATTTAGGAATTTGAAAGGCTATTATTAAAGCAAGGTTGTATTTACTATATCTACCTGATTTATTATTGTTATTAATGTCTGTCGCTTTAATATTTGATAGAACTAAAAATTTTGCAAAAGTTGTTGCGCCATATGGAATATTTTTTGGTTTCTTATATTTAGTTTGTTCATCGTTTAGTAATACCCAATTTGGTTATATTGATTCACTTGTGACAAATAATGCATGATATGAATATGTATTCGAATGTGATGGAATTCTAAGAATGGCTCCTGTTGGGTTTATCTATTTAGTGTTAATTTCATTATGATCTATGATTTCATGTAAAGAATATAGCCGTTGATCTATCTTAGCTTGTATTTTAATTGGTATTCCTTTATTACTATATCCATATGAAATGCAATTATTACCTGAATTTGATGTTGGTGCTAACTGTATGACACCTATTGCTTTTGTGGGCTTAAATAAACCTACTGGTGATTTTGCTGATTGAGTGGATCATAAGTACTTCCCAAATTATTTTTCTGTTTTTGGTTCATTAGGATTTGTGAAACCAACTTCCGCTTACGACCCAAATACTATGACTGGGATGGAATGAGTAAATTTAGATAATGGTAAAAATGTAACATCAATTGGTAAGGTTATTTATTTAGCGCTTCCAATTGGAGGGGTATGCTTGACTCTTATTTTATCAATAGTAATGAAAAATTTATTTACAAGAGATATAAGAAGAGTAAATTATATTTACAAGCCTTGATACTATAACTCAAGATTATTCCGTGCTGTTTGTTCATCAGTTGATGCTAAGATCAATGATTGATTAGTACAACACTTTGATTCGCCATATTTATATGGATTCTTAAAAAAGGATATGAAAAAAATAAACTCATATGCTAATTATTTAAAGAGACAAAGAACACCGGCTAATGTTATGCCTAATAGAGTCGATGAAATTGCGAAAAGATTAGAAGAAAAACAATCATCTAAAGACGCGAAGAAAAAAGCGAAAGATAACAAGAATAAAATTAACAAGATTGAAAGAACATTAGCTAGAGAAGAAGCAACTCAACCAAATGCAACTTCAATTTTACAACCATCTACATCAACAAAAAGCTTAGAACAAGAACCAGTAATTCAACAACAAGCTGCTCAACAACTTGTAATGGCACAAGAATGAACTGATGAAAATGGTTTAATGTGAGGAATAGATCAATCTGGTAACTATTTCTACAAGCAAAATGACCAATGAGTAGCATATGTAGCTGCTTAGAAAAATATTTATTAAACTAATATATATAAATATATATTAAAAATACGAATCCTTTTGAATCTCTAATTTCATGCTTTTTTAATGTTATAATTATAGTAGTGTAATCATAGTATTACCTTAAAAAAAGAAATCACGAGAAACAATTATGACAATTAAAAAAAGAATCAAGAAGGCTTTGCCCTTTGTTGGTTTAGTAGCATGTGCTAGTCTAGGTACAACTCTTGCTACTATCCAAAAATCAAATGAAAATACTACTTCAGTATTGAATCAGTCAATGACAACAAATACTGCTTCAACGCCAAGAAGTGCAGGATTTGTACCAGGAAGTCATATAGCTATTGATGGATGATTTGTAGGGTTAATGGAAAATTTATCTACTATCAATGGGCAGGAAATTGTAGATGCAATTAATAGTTTTGAAGAAGGCGTTTATGATCACAACAATCAAAACAATGCATTTAACTTTTCTTATTACCAAGGCGAAGATGCAACTACTGCCTTATTAAAAGAAATCCAAGAAAACATTAAATTCTTAAAGAATAATGATTACACACAAGTGTATGATATTCCTACTAATGTCATTTCTATCATTAAAAGAAATAATTATAATCTATTTAATGTTTCCATTGACGTTTCTAAATTAGATGGAAAAATTGTTTACTTTAAATCATTTAACCCATCTATTAACATTTCACAACCAGAAGGTATTGTGCCAATGAATAGACAAGAAGTTTCTCGGATTGAATTTAATGCTATCAGTTATACTAACATTGATATGCCTATATTAGAGGGAACTAAATCAGTACAATCTGTAAACATCATTTATATTATTTTAGGTTGTGTTTCTGCTTTATTAGTGATTCTTTTGATGGTTTTATGATTCAGAAAACGTAATGCCGGCAAATATATTTACTAATATTTGTATATAATATAATGGACAATGTCTAAAACTAATAAATTTCTAAAAATATTTAACTACACTCTAATCGGTGTATTAGCAGCTGGTTCTGCGTTCACTATGGGTGTAGTTATCTACAAACATATAAATCCTACTATTAAGGATGATTTTGAATTCCAATATAATGACACTTTTTTAAGTCTTGATAAAGAAGCTAAAGAAGGGAAAGCGAAAGCAGATATTGAAGAAAGTAATTTTTATCAAAATTGTACTAGCGCATTAGGTATAAGAAAATATTTAGGTAAAAATGAATATTCATCGCAATATACATTAGGAACAATATGAGCATATCCTTCACCTCGTCAAGATGACAGAATTTATTTTGCCACTAATATTCACGTTATTGAAAATGCAATAACAACACCTGTTGAAAGTTCTCTTAACTTAAATCCTAGTTACCACTTCTTTGTAAATCGTAATGCTGAAGGTGATATGTTGGAAAAAAATTTTAACTGAGGATATCGTCTTCAGGATGTGAAACTTGAGTCAATTGGTTTTAGAAACAATGATGAAAGTTATTCTGCTGGTTTATTTGGCAAAAATGAAAGGATAGATGATTATTCTGATTTTGCTATCATGAGTTGTAAAAAGGAAAGAAATCCTTTTGGTAGAGAAGTAGAAAATTATGTTAGTTCTAAAGGTAAATTAGAATTTGCTACTCCTAATGAAATGGAAAAGATTTTTAATCCTTCAGAAGATAAGGAGAATTTATTTGATGATTATATTTATATATCTGGGTTTCCGGGTGTAAATAATCCAAAATATGAGTTTAGTTATAAAAGTATCAAGATAGATATTAAAAAATTAGAAGCACCATATATTCAAACTAGTGATAGTCCTAATCCTGAGTCATTTATTACAAATAGACGAAAAGGATATATCCCTTATACAACATCAAGAATTGCATTTCAAGATAATAACAAATTTCAAGATAGCGGTATCCATATTGCTACAACTAAAAAAGAAGCCAAGTATGTCTCTTATACTAATCAATTATTAGTCCCTAGATTAAATATTGGACCTGGTTCATCTGGTTCTGTCTTTACTTATTACGATAATGCAAGTGACAAAATTAAAATATTAGGAATATGATGAGGATCTTATATTACTTCTATTGGTAAGAGCAAATTTTATGATGGTGTAGCCGATTTGTTTATCTCTAACCCATATATCATTAATGCCCATAAAAAGGTTCAATCAGGATATGATAACACTAAGATTAATCCTGAATCATTAAACATTAATACTAACAACTTTTATAATGGAATAAAAAAATAGGCAGTATAGCCTATTTATTCATTCCTTCTTTAATGTATTGCATTGCTTGAATAACATCATCATTATTAGCTGGTCTAATATCCTTAAGTTTATATTTAAGATGAAGTGATTCATATTTAGGGATTGCCATATTATGATATGGAAGGATTTCAAATTTATCCATATATTTTAATTTAGATAAGTATTTACCTAATGCCATTAAATCTTCTTTGTTGTCAGTGATAGTGGGTACTAATACATGTCTTACTCAATAGTGTTTTTTGTTGGTTTCTAAGAGATCAATAAAACCAGGTGAATTGACATTAGTGTTAGTGATATATTTACATTTCTCTGGATTGATAGATTTGATATCTATTAATCATAAGTCAACATATTTCATTAATTCTTTATGTTTTGCAGTATTTTCTTTGGATTTGTCTCAATAATAACAAGATGTATCAATGGTATAGTGAATTCCATGCTTATTGCATTCCTTACCTAGTTTAATAAGGAAGTCTATATGATAAGTGGGTTCACCGCCTGATACGGTAATCCCACCTTCATTACTATAATATGATTTATTATTGTTATAACTATCAATAATTTGTTTTATAGAAATATCTCATGCATCTTCATGCTTGAAGTTTCATGATTCTGGATTGTGACAATATAAGCAACGCATTGGACATCCTTGTAAAAATACAACTAATCTAATGCCAGGACCGTCAACAGCTCCAAATGATTCTAATTTAAAACATAGTGACTTATTGTTATCTGTCATAAGTCTCAATTTGAACTACATAGATTGGTGGAATGTTCTACTAATTACATCATCTTGTTGTTCTTTAGTTAGTTTCACAAAGTTTACTGCATAACCAGAAACTCTAACAGTTAATTGTGGGTAGTTTTCTGGGTGTTTTTGAGCATCAATTAATGTGTCACGGTTAAATACATTAACATTTAGGTGTTGTGCACCTTTTCCAAAATAACCGTCCATAAGACCAACTAATTTTTTAGTTTGTTCTGCACTTGGCACTTTTACACTTTTGTTTGACATAATTTACTCCTTCTACACTTGTATTATAATACTAAATAATAATTGATACAAATTATATAGATGTATAAGGGATAAAAATACCTTATTTAATAGATTAGCAGACTTTTAATTGTCATATTTCAATTAAGCAATTAGTTATTTTTATTTATTGGTTTAACTGCCTGTCAAGGTTGGAATACTAGGAATTAAAAAAATGTGTAATATAATGGAAATATGAAAGTAAGAAAAATTACTAGTCTTATTACTATATCAACTATTTTTGGGGTAACTTTGTTATCTTCAACCATAGGAGTTGTGAGTTGTAGTATTTTTAAAAAAAACAAAGAAGAAGATCATTCAACACCTCCAGATTCAATTAAACCAGAAGCTGATATCTCTATTAATCGTGTAAGTATCAAATTAGAAGACAAACCTGAAGGATATATTTATCAAGTCGGAGATGTTATTAAAGTTGTAGCTGATGTCTTCCCTGATTATATTGACTCTATTAGCTATGAATTTAAATTATTGGATAGTGATACAATTATCCATCAAGATGGCAATAAAGCTTGGTTTGTGGCTAGAAAAGAAGATAATGATAAATTTATAAGAATTGTTGCAACACATAAATTCAGAAAGATACAATCAGCCATAAGGTTGCTAATAAAAGATAGTGATCAAAATAGACCAACTGATAATGTGATTCAATCATTAAATCTATCCTTTAAAAATCTTCCCTCTAGAGGATATTATTACCCAAATGAAACTATTGTAGTTGAAGCAGATGCTGAACCCAAAACAATATCGGGTATTAACTATTCATGGGAAATTGTTAATAGCACAACAGAAATAGCAACTAATTCAGATGGTTCTAATGCGCAAGCTGAATTTAGCGCTAATCTTAGTGATGATAATAAAGTGTTAAGAGTAAAAGCTATCCATAATGGTCTATCCATATTTCAAGAACTTAGATTAGATATTAGACAAAGTCCAGAATCTAATGAAATGTATGGGTTAAGTGTTTTACCTAAGGTTTCAGAATATACTAAGAGAAAGATATCAAGAGATGCAATTGACCTAGATGTAATTACTAAATCTATCACTAATTCATTTAGATCCTCATTGAATGATAGCTCAATTCATGATTTTATGAATCAATGAGCACAATGATATGTTAAAGAGTTTGTGCTACAAAGACAATCATTATGTACTGGTTTAATTAGAGAAAATAACATTACTCTTAATAGCAATAAAACAATTTCTGGTAATATAAGATTTGAATTTACATGACACCAGGAAATGTATGCGCCACTTATTGCTGCTCAAAGAATTGCTGGTGATGTTGAAATCCATAATTATGTTTTTGAAAATGCTCCAATTGAAGCGTACATTAATAAAGAGATAACTAATTTTGTAAGTTTTAAAATTAATACTAAATATGTACAACGTAAATTAATCAAGAATTCAATCCAAGGAAGTTATAACCTAGGTTTTGAAAATGAGGAAATATATTTAGACTGTATTAATTCAATTTGTCTAGATTTGGAAAATTCATTATTCAATATTAATTTAGAACAATTCCTAAATAATATGTATTCATACAAAATAGCTAATAATGAATCTAAGGAATTAATTAAGGAAATTATTGTAGCAATAGGTTCTAAAACTTATAGCTATTACATTGGTGGTAGTAATCCAATTAATAATCTATCCTTAACTAGTCCAGTTATAGCTATTAAATTGAAACGTCAATATAACAATATCCCTTTGAACATTAGATTAGCAATTAATGATGATATTAGTGCATTATTATACTTTGTTTCTAATGGAAAACCAATTGGTATAAAAAATGGTTATGTTTATATCCCTTGTTGAGATACTGTGATACAAAATATTAATTCTGGAACACTATTAGATCTTGATGCTAATGATGGTTCTAAATATAATGATAAATTTCTTGATTTACAACCTGTTAGTCAAATTTATAGAAAGAATCTAAAAGTTAAGGAAATAGTAATAGCTAACAACCAAGATAAAATCAATAAGCCGTGATTGGAATATTTGGACACATTAAATGATAATACTAAAGCTTCACTTATCTATGCATATTTATTGCCATTTGTGAGCTATGGTGGCATGAATTCAACATCGGCTTCTAATATCTATGGTTATGTTGATAAGAGAGTGATTTGTGAAGGTTATGCTCACTTATTTAGTTACTTTGCCGCAACGCTAAATATAAAATCAATTTATATTACTGGTACAGTTAAAGCTAATGCTGTGCCAGGACAACAAGAAGCAGACGGACTACATGCATGGAATTTAATTGAAGTGAATAATAAATGATTATGATGTGACCCGACTTGAGATGATTCTATTACTCCAAATAGCCCAACATATAATTTAAACAATTTCTTGAAGTCATATAAGGAATTTTTTACTCCTGATACTCACTTGAATATTATTAATTGAAGTAAGGGCAACGATTTACCATCCAATAGTAAATAATATTGTGCTAAACTTATAATGTTATAGATAAGGATAATTATATGAAATATTCAAAGATATTTATTGCTAACGATCATTCTTCTGTAGAATCTAAGAATGTTGTAAGAACATATCTAGAAAACAAAGGATATGAAGTTGTTAATTTAGGAACTAATAGCAATGAATCGGTAAACTATGTTGATTACGCAGACAAGTGTGCCATCTCAGTACTATCAAATCCAGATTCATTAGGTATTGTTATTTGTGGTACGGGAGTGGGTGTTAGTATTGCTGCTAATAAACACAAAGGGATTAGATGTGCTTTGCTTTATAATGACTCAGTAGCTAAGTTGGCTAAACAACATAATAATGCTAACATTATTGCTTTTGGTGGTAGAGAGATGAATGCTGAAGAAATGCTAGAAAGATTAAACCTCTTCCTTGAATCTGAATTTGAAGGTGGAAGACACATTAATAGAATTAATTCAATGGAATAAAAGCAGCATATAGAAATAAAATATTGGGTCACCCCAATATTTTATTTAATTATAGTTAGATTAGAATTAAAGGTTAATAATTCCTAATGCATCTAATCATAAGAATATTGCTGGTATTGTACCAATTAGGGCAGCTAAAATAAATATGATTAATTTAGTTCCATTTGGTAAACCACAAGCAACAATATAAATTACTGCACCGATTAATGCTATTCCAGGGATTAACATTAATACTAATGACACTAATTCAATTGGTTTTAAATTTAAAGCCATGATTTTTCACCTCACTTATATACATTATAAATAATTATTTATATTATCATCATTTATTATTCAAAATCAACTTCATCAACTCTTAATCTGACATTATTGATTTCATCACTAATGATGTGACCACTTTGGATGGTAACTATTCTATTTGCAATAGGTGTTAGTTTCTTGTTATGACTAACCATAATAATGGTTGTACCGAAAGTTTGGTTTAATTCTAGAAATAAATTCATAATTGATTTAGCTGTTGCAGTATCAACTGCACCAGTTGGTTCATCAGCAAATAATACCCTAGGTTTTTTAGCAATAGCTCTGGCAATTGATATTCTTTGTTGTTGCCCACCAGATAGTTTGGTAATTTTATCATTCATAATATGATCTATTTCTAACATTTTGATGACTTGATAAATATATTCTTCTGCAAATATTTTTTCACGTAAAAGAGCTAGATTATACTCAATATGTTTTTGGAATCATACTTTATATGATTTTAAATATGGGATTTGAATTACATCACTATAATCATATCAGTCGGTTCTAATTAAACTAATTAGTTCATTAGCTATACCAACACTTCATTGAAGTTTAGTTCGGGTATATGATTGATCATATAAGTTATTAAGTTTTTTATTAACATTGTTAAGATATTGTTTGGAGTGCTTTAAATATTCTTTATTCTTTAATAGAATGTTTTTCTTATCTTCATCCTTGCATGTGATTAAAATGTTTTCAAGTACAGTAATATCTCTTAATAACCCATATTGTTGAAAGATATAACCAACATATTCTTCTCTTAACTTAGTTAATTCTTCGTTATCCATTGTACAAGTGTTTTGACCAAACATACATACATTACCCTCAGCTGGTCTTTCTAATGCAGATAGCAATGATAATAAAGAGGTTTTACCAGAACCTGATTCACCAAAGATAATAATGAAATCTTTTTCATAAACATCAATTGAAGTCCCCTTCACTAATTCATAACGCTTATCTTCTACTGCCACTATCTTTCAAGCTGATTGAGCGCTAATAGCAACTCCTGGGGCTAAAGTTTTAGGATAATCCTTATTTAGTGTTTGGTTTTTAATATATTTCTTATTAGCTTTAACTTTTTCTCGGTATAAAGCTTTTTCTTGTTTTCTTACTGTTCTTGGACTACTCATCATTAGCTCCTATAGGGTCTATCACATTTGATAGGTTGTGGGTGTTAATTCAATCGCAAATAAGAGATTGATTATTTTGGTATTGATGCGTTTGTAGAATATAAGATTCATTACACCCTTCAAATCAAAAGTTTAATTCTGATGAAGCTGATTTTTTAGTTTGAGATTCTAAGATAGCTATTATTCTTTGCTTTTCTAAACTATTATCATTATTAAAAGAATTAATAATATTACCATCTGAGATTCTAATTACTTTATTAGTATATTTAATTAATTCTTCATTATGGGTAATCATAATGATGGTTGAACCTAAAACGTTAAGTTCCAATAACATATCCATCACTTCAATACTAGTTTCATGATCTAGTGCACCAGTTGGTTCATCAGCAAAAATGATTTCAGGTTTTTTTAATAACATTCTAGCTAGTGAAACTCTTTGTTGTTGTCCCCCAGATAATTCGTGAGGGAATTTTTCTCTTAGATGTCATATCTTTAATCTTTTCATTAAAGCTTCAATGGCTTGGTGGTCTACTTTAGTTTTTGGTTGATCATATTTAGGGTCAACCTTTTTTGCTTTAATAGAGAATTGAGCAGATAAGTCAGCTGATAAAGCAATGTTATCATAGATGCTTAAAATTTCAATTAGTCCATAGTTTTGGAAAACATAACCGACTTCATATCTTCTTCAATAAGTCTTAGCCATCTCATCCATTTCGTTAATTACTTTCTCATCAATAATAATTGCACCATCAGTGGGTTGAATTAAACCCACCATACAATTTAATAAAGTGGTTTTACCAGAACCCGATTTACCTAAGATGGCAATAAAATCACCCTGATTAACTGATAAAGAAATATTGTTAAGAATGGTCTTTTGGTTACCATCATTATCTACTCTATAGGAAACATTCTTACATTCAACATAACTCATAACTGACCCTCCTAAAATTTAATTGCAGTATCTAACTTACTGTGATTCATCTTTGCTCATGATGAAATCAAGGCAATTGAGAAAATAGCAGCTAAAGTAATAATACCGATAATGTATGGTAATGGATAAACGTATGGATAAATAAACACTGAAGATAAAGTGAATAATAGGAATTGTAATCCGTAGTTAATAGCAAAGACCATACCTAGACCTAAAACTGATGAAACGAAGAATACTGGAATGAATGAAATTAAGAACATAATCACAATATTTCTATTTGAATAACCTAATACTTTTAACAAGTTGATTTGTTTACCTAATTCACCCATAATACTTAATGACGTAGAAATACATACTAGAAGTAATAACGGAATTAAGATAGAAATAGAGGCAACAATTAAAGTAGTTGATAGAGTAGAAATAATATTGAAAATATCTTCAGTTACTTTAGTTGGTAAGATTTGGTAGGTGGCAGTTTTTAATAGCATGACATCATTATTAGATTCTAATGCTTGCTTAATTTTATTACCACTAAAATTATTAATGTAATATTGTAGAACACGATCTCTTAAACCTGGATCATTAGTAGCATCAAAACTAGGGTCAAATTCATTTTTAATTCGTATAGCTTGTTGAATTAAAATACTTTGATTAAATGTCACAATTGAATCTAATGTATTAGCTGAAGGTAATTCTTGGATATCATATAGAGCCATATCTGTACCTCATGAGTTAGCATAAGAATAGAATGGGATATTCTTTTTAGTAATCAACATTTCATCTGCTTTAGAAACAATCGTATTGAACGGAAATGAAAGTGAGTTGTAATCATCAACATCAGGTTTTACTCTAGTGATGGTAGAAACAGTAGATGCATTAGATTTATCTGGCTTAATGTGGTTATAGTATTGCATTTGATCTAAACCAGTCATTATGTTTGCTTGCTTTTGATCAACATAAACCTTTTCACCAAAAGAATCTGAACTAATACCAACAACTCTCAGTTTGTATTCATTATTAATGGGAGAAAATTTAGAATAAATAAACTGGTTCATTAAATTAAATGAATCTTGCAATGAGTTATTATCAACATGAACTCTTAATGTATCACCAATTTCTAAGTTATATCTTAATGCTACCCCATTGTTAACAATAACATTGACTTCATTAGACTTAGAACTTGAATATAATCTACTTGAAATATCGTTTCCTGATGAATCAATTAAAGGGAAGGCAATACTATTAGGCTGGATACCATAAATTTCTAATGGATCAATTGGTGCTTTGTGTCTATACACTCTAGTTAAAACCTTGGTTACCTTTTCATCACCTTGTTGAGTGGTTTTATCAATTGGTTTATAAGGGATAATACCAAAAGTTAATTTACTATCTTCTGCTGTTAGTTTAGCATCAGAGAAAACAACAGTGATGAAATCCATAAAAGCATCATTAATTTGTGTTTCTGTCATTTTTGGTTCAGATATCTTGCTACCAGCTAATTCTCTATTATTGTTATATGCTGGTACAAATCTTCATTCAATTTTTGAAGGATCTACACTGGTAAGTTCCTCATTTTTCTTGGTTGGTTCAAAAGTAATGCTATCACATTCATTGAATGTTAGAGCTGAAGCATCCAAGCTAATATTTGTACCAGATGTGACCTCAAATCTTTTTGCTATAGTTGCATCCGATGCGTGATATCATTCTTGAGAATCTGGTCACACATAGAATGGTTTGGTACGATAAGTTTTTTTACCATCTTGGATTTGAGCAAAATAATATCCTGCGTTTTCTTTTGAAACATTATCTATTTTTAAATCTAAGTTGTTATGGTTATTATCATCTAAGGTTTCAATCATAATATTTGATTTTGACTTATCAAAATCAAGGAAGTCAAAATATCATTCACCATAATAATTCATTACAGCATCTTTAAAATGATCCAATTGTTCATCTAGTTGAGATATTATTCATGATGGGAAGTAAGGTGCTACGAAATCCCAAATGTTAATTTCAGTTACACCAATATTAACTCTTACTTTTAACAAAAATAATGAAGCAGCAGAGTTATATAGTGTTGTGGTTCTTCTGTTTTTTAATTCATCATAAATTTTATAACTTGGTAAGACTAAGTTTGATAGTGTACCTGGATTCTTTGTGTTGGTAGTAATTTGGGATTTATCTCCATGGTATGGAATCATCTTAGCAACTAATTGTTCATCTTTATAAATTAAATCTCCATCTGCATATAATGAACTAATCCCTACTGATGGTTCTTCAAAACCAAGTCTAGTGAATTCTTGAGGCTTCATTAAACCAGTTGATTCATTAATGTTTTGTAATTGGTATTCATAATCATAATTTCTTGCTTGGTGAGTTAAATAATAAGACTCATTAAATTTACTCTTAATAACAATTGATGAACTAATTGTTCCCACACTTAGTGCACCTAAAACAGCTAGTAGTGAAAGCCTTCCAAAGTTAATAGTAGAAAAACCATAAGACATCTTTGGCAATAGTTGGCCTTTAATTCTATTAGTTCTCATGAAGTTAGTTAACTTGTTAGTTTTAATTGTTTGTTTATTAGCTAAGATTTCAGGAACTGGTTTCTTTAATTGTTTCTTTAATGAAATAGTTAAGATGGTTGCTAACACACCGAATGAAAAACCAACTAATGGGATAAAGATAAGTGGATGATATCAAACAGTTTGAGTTGGGATAAATCAAATTGATGATAATAGTGATAATAAAGGTGCTTGTAATAAGAAAGCAGCAGTAAACCCTATCATGGTTGTAATAGTAGTTAAGATACCAATATTTAACAAGATAGCTCATAAGACTTTTTTAAATGAGGTACCATTTGCTAAACATACTGCAATTGGTTCTAATAAATTTTTAATTAATGACTTCATTAAGAAAGAAATGGTAAATAGTGATAATAAAATCAAGAACACTGCAGAACAAATTGCAAACACTACAATTAGCACCACTACTTCTTGTGGGAAGAAAGAACGTAATCAAACAGTTTGCATAAAGGTAGCATCTTTTGTTTCCGAGATCTTGATAAGTTGTTGCCCATATCGTTGTGCATTAAACTTTTTCACCAATGAAATAATTTCTTTTGGAGTCTTAGTATTTGAGTAATATGAATAGTAACTAAAAATATCGCTTTGGTTAGCACCTAAACCATTAAAAGCACTTTGACATAAATAAGCAATTAATTGATTCTTTGGATTAGGCACAGGAGAAGTTGGCGAAATAACTGGATAAGCATAATCTGGACTTAATCCATAACCAATAATAATAAATGATAAGTCTTGATACTTAATCTTGTAATCAAAAGGTAATTTTTGTTTTCATATTTGAAAGAATGAGGCATTATTAGTAAATAATTCACTAATCATCTCAGGAGATAATGCCATAGCATCACTATCTTTAATCGTATCTAATCAATTTGAGAAGGCTTCATCCTTATTAGCGATAGTAGTATCTTGATTAAGACTATCTATCTTACTAAGTCACATATCCTTTTCTTTCTTCTTCATATGCTTAGGAAGATGCTTCTTATCATTTTCTACTGCATATGCTTCTGATATAACTGTCATGCTAGTTGAGAAAACATTAATAGTTCAATTAATAGTAGCTGGTTTAGTTAGTGGCACAATTCAGTCTCTTGCATTAAAGTTTAATTGAATCCCACTAGTATTGAATTCAAAAATCTTATCATAGGTTTGTGCCATCATTAATACCATAGTTTTCATTTCGGGTGAATCAATGATGCTTTGAGGTACAACGTCATTTGGCAGAGTAGAAAGATTTTCACATATTTGTTTGATACAGTGGGTAAATAATTTGAATCTTACATATGATGAACTAGCAAAGGCAGGATCAGGAACATATCCTTTGGTACTTGATGGTAGTTTAGGGATATCCTTATCTTCAGCCTTAAGTGCATCAATATTTGATTGAGGTATCATATCGATAACTTGATTCATTGCATAGAATGCTTGTCTAGAAGGTTTGCCTTTTACTTTGCTATTTAACATCTCTTTAGTGTTTTGAATAACATCAACTTTACTTAAATTATTTCCCTTAGAGATTACTATTTCATTAATAGGGACAGCATTCTTTTCTACAAACAATACATCCACATCTTGCTTTGGTTCATGGTTCATGATAGAAATATTCTTTTTCAGCATTCATCATTACACCTTGGCTAGCTAAATGTGATTTTAAATCTTGTTGGTATTGTTCATAAATAGAGTTAGTAAATTTTTCAGATAAGAAATTAGCAAAGTTCTTTAAATAAGCATCCTTGTTCTTTTTGATTTGTGCAGCTTCATCATCTGGATTAGTTAAATCCACAAATAATCTATTAGGAATTGATAATCTTATTTTGAATTCTCCATCTTTTTCAATTAAGCTAATTGGATCTGAAACTTTCTTACCATTAACAAAGCCATCATAGTTAATATCAGATCTTGAGAAATCTTTAGCATAAAATACATCTGAAAAGATTTGTTTAATAGATTGTGGGTTAGATTGAAGGTAGGTTCTAATTACTGTAGAAGTACTAGAATTAGGACTTAAATTAATTGAGAACTCATAACTTGGAACATTTTCTTCTACTTGAATATATTTTGAAAGTTGATAGAAAGAAAAGTTAAGTGTATTAGGTCAATAATCAAAAGTTTCTGGAGTTAAGGTTTGTACATAGTTTCAACGATCAATTGAATCTCCATCAGACCCATGTCTATTTCAAACTTCTTGCATAATCCCAATACCATTGGCATCAGTTCAATTAGGGTGACTCTTAAATACTTTGGCATTGTAATTAATGTTGGCAAAGAATAAATTTATTTCTTGAGTTAAATTACCTTTATCAAATACAGTATAGGGAATCCCATATTTGTTAAACAACATGGTTTGCGGATTAAATAGTAATTTGTTATTTAAATCGCTAAAACTGATTGAGAAAGCCATTTTGTTAAATGGTGTAACAGGAAGAGTAGGAAGTCTGATTTCACTAGCAGACAAATTATAAATTGGGTGTGGTGCTTCACTAGCTAAACTAAACATGTCAGCATCACTTGTGGCATTTCGATTATAAGTTCATCCATTACCAAAAGTAATTAAACTAGCACTTTTAAACTTCTTACCTTTGTCAATAAAATCTGATTCTGAATAAGGGAATAATGTGTTGTTATCTCTTTTATATTCTCCAGAAGCTGGATCTTTGTTAAGTTGTAGTGAACTAGTGATAATATTGACAGGCACATCTTGAGGCACAGGTTCAAGTGAGTAGCTAAAATCTAACTTACCAAATTTGTCAGGAACGTTGGATACTACTTCAGAACTGACACCTTGGTTATCTAATTGATGAATTGAGGAAATGAATGAATATGAAAGGTTAGTAGCACAAGTCACTACAAAACCTAGTGCAGTCATTAACACTGACAAACTAAAAATATTGAAATG
>RCNI01001056.1_pt1 | contig 15602 bp, 16 predicted proteins | sample 2041151 | NCBI WGS metagenome assembly RCNI01 (sample SAMN09708214, study PRJNA481090) | feces metagenome | isolation source: feces | place: Antarctica: Albino Rookery | reverse complement strand
CACCCGGAGGCAGGCCCCATGCTGAGAGAAATGATTGCCTCCATGGCAGATCAGGTTGGCATGGGCAAGAGTATCAACGGAATGCTCCGAATGCTGCGCTCCATGCGTCTGGAGGAAATTATCAGAATGGCAGGCAACAAGCTGCCGGATGGAATGGCCTTCAAGCTCAATGAAAAACTGATTCAGTTCAAAAAATAAGCGAAAGGACGCCTGAATCTATGTCTCAAAAACCTCAAACGCTCCGCCCCTTTGGTATGCGGGATAAGATCGGTTATCTTCTGGGAGATCTTGCCAATGACTTTACCTTTATTTTTGCTTCCGGCTTCCTGCTGAAATTCTATACTGATGTTCTGGGTGTCAACTCCTACTGGGCGGGTATTCTGTTCCTGACCGCCCGCTGCGTGGATGCCTTTACGGATGTGGGCATGGGCCGCATTGTCGATACCATGCCCCCCACTGAGGACGGCCGTTTCCGCCCATGGATTAAGCGTATGGCGATCCCCATTTTCGTCATCAATGCACTGATGTACTTCCATCCTGCCGCCCGACTGCCTATGACAGGACGAATTATCTATATGTTTGTCACCTATATCCTGTGGGGCAGTGTCTGCTATACCGCAGCGAACATCCCTTACGGCTCTATGGCATCGGTCATTACCGAGGATCCCGGTCAGCGCACGAGTCTGTCCACCTTCCGCAGTGTGGGCGCTATGCTGGCCGGCGGCGCCATCGGTGTCATTGCGCCATTGGTGCTCTTTAAGAAGGTGGACGGACAGTCCGTCCTGCTCCCTGAGCGCTTTACCATGTTGGCAATCATCTTCGGACTTCTGGCTATGGCGGCTTACTACGCCTGCTATAAGCTGTGTACCGAGCGTGTTCAGCTCTCCGGCAAAAAGCATCAGGAGGGAGCCGGATTCTTCACACTTACCAAGGTGCTGCTGAAAAACCGGGCTCTGACTGCAATCATCGGCGCTGCCATCGCCATGCTGCTGTGCCAGCTGCTGGGTACTGCCATGCTGAGTTATGTGTTTCAGGATTACTTCAACAATGCCGATCTGATGATCTTCGGCAGTATTGCTACGGCTCTGCCCACTCTCATCATGGCACCTTTTGCCAGAAAGCTGGCTGACCGCTTCGGCAAAAAGGAATGCAGCATCGTAGGCTGCGCCATTGCCACGCTGTTCTATGGCATCCTTTTTGTGGTTCACACGCACAATCCTGCGGTCTATATCACCCTGATGCTTCTGGGCTCCGTGGGTATGGGCTTCTTCAACATGGTAATCTGGGCCTTTATCACCGATATTATCGACTATCAGGAAGTAAAGACCGGAAATCGGGATGACGGAACGGTCTACGCGATCTATTCCTTCAGCCGCAAGCTGGGTCAGGCCATTGCCGGCGGTATCAGTGGCTTTGCCCTGTCCATGGTGGGGTATGTCAGCACTACCGCAGGTCAGACGATCCAGCAGTCCCAGTCTGCGCTGGACGGCATCTATAATATTTCCTCTCTGGTTCCCTGCCTGGGATATTTGACAGTTCTGCTTCTACTGGCCTTTGTGTATCCTCTCAATAAAAAAGCGGTTGAGGAAAATGCCCGGATTCTTGCACAGCGCCATGCTGAACAGAAACTGGATTGATTTTAAGACTATCTCAAAACCACCGGCTTCAGCCGGTGGTTTTTTGCCGGTTTCCCTTGCTATTTTGAAAGGGAAAAGCTAAAATAGAAATATCAATACTTTGACCCACGGAAGGAGCTATCCCCATGGCAGGCACAATGGAAATTCAGAAAATCAGTATTACAAAGCTGCGGGTGGACTGCATTGTAAATGCGGCAAATCAGCAGCTGCAGCAGGGAGGCGGCGTCTGCGGCGAAATTTTTGCAGAGGCAGGCGCACAGCGGCTGGAAAAGGCCTGCAGTCTCTACGGCGGCTGCCCGGTGGGGAAGGCTGTGCTGACTCCCGGTTTTGAACTCCCTGCCAAATATATCATTCACGCTGTCGGCCCCCAATGGAGCGGCGGACGCAGCGGCGAGCCGGAACAGCTTTGGAGCTGCTATCAGGAATCTATGAAGCTTGCTATGGAGCATGACTGCCGCAGCATTGCATTTCCGCTGATTTCCTCCGGTATTTACGGATACCCGGCAGAACCTGCGTGGAAAACTGCCCTGCGGTCGGTGCGGAGCTTCCTTGCGGAGCATCGGGACTACTCTGTGAAGGTCATCTTTGCCGTGATCGACGATGCAATGCTGGCGATGGGAACGGCACTTTTGCAGGAAATGGAAGAGAAGAGCCGTGCCGCCGCCGAAAAGGAGAGACAGCGCCATGTGCCCGTTTGCGACATGAGTGCAAATACCACGGTGTCGGGATATTATGTGCTGCAGGCACCGGTGATCAAAACCACCGCTACGGGAAAAACTTTTTTGAGCGCCGCCATAGGGGATAAGACCGGCAGCATCCCGGCAATTTTCTGGGACTATGCAGGCCCCATCGGACGGGATGAAAGCGGCAGCGCCGTGTTCCTGAAAGGGCAGATTTCGGAATTTAAGGGAGCTTTGCAGATCACGCTGGACAGCCTGCGGCTGGCAAAGCGGGAAGAGCCGGTGGAGGCATCTCTGCTGGTGCAGACAGCACCGATTGACAGCGAGGCACTGTACCGGGAAATTGAAGAAATGGTGGAAGCCATGGCGGATGAAGACTATAAAGCCGTCTGCCGGGAATTCCTCCGGCGCTTCGGCGAGGAGTTTAAGACCATTCCGGCTGCCAAAAGCGTCCACCACAGCTTCCTGCAGGGCCTTCTGATGCACACTGGCACCATGCTGAAAGCTGCCCGGGAGCTGGCAAAACTGTATCCGGCGGTCATTGACCGGGATTTGCTGCTGGCGGGAACATTGCTCCACGATTTTTCAAAGCGGGAGGAATTTTCCTTCTCCAATCTGGGACTGGTATCCGGCTACTCCGTCAAGGGTCAGCTGCTGGGACATCTGACTATGGGAGCTGCGGAGGTGGAGCATATCGCCCGGGAACTGGAAATCCCGGAGGAAAAATCCATACTGTTACAGCATATGCTGCTGTCCCACCATGGAAAACCGGAATACGGTGCAGCGGTGGAGCCTATGTGCGCCGAAAGCGAGCTGTTGTCCATTATTGATATGCTGGATAGCCGGATGGAAATATACCGGGAGAACATGGAGCAGACCCCTCTGGGAAAGTTCAGCGACAGAATCTTTTCTCTGGACGGACGGCGAATCTATCATCACTACGACCCCCAAAAATAAAAAGTAAGCCTGCAGGAAATTAAAAATTACACCCCATCTATGTAGACAGTACGGTATACTGCCTAATAGGTGGGGTGATTTTTTTGTGTCAGGAGAAACGCCGGACAAACACTAATTTCAAGCGATTACTTTTGGGAAACATCGCTGTTTTGCTCGTCCCATTGTACGGAAAATCGAATTTGATCAGGCCGCATATAGGACTGCGTATATTCGACATAATTATTGTTTTGGTCGCGTCCTATAAATTCAAAGAAGTAAATGGGCTCGCCTTCGGAAATTTCGAGAAACTTGGCTTCTCGGGAGCTGGCAGGCATCAGAATCATCCGCCGTGACATTTGCTCCGGTGGATGCTGAACAGATTTCATGTAGCCATACAATGAGATGTTGGTAAAGTCGAGTTTGCCAATTTCCGGGAAAAAACGCAGTGGCAGGTAGGTGTACTCTAAAGCAACCGGCGTGTTATCTGAATAACGAATACGGTGTAAGGCATATAACTGCTCGCTTTTTGGAAGATGAAGCTTGTTGCACAGCGTAGTCGGACCGGATATGGGTTCGGCCAGTATCACTTTGTTTTTCGGTATTTTTCCGGTGAGGCGTACCAGCTCGCTCATTGCTTTTTTCTGGGTAGTCGTTTCACCAAGGGTAAGTCTCGGGTCAAATTTACGAACAAAAGTACCCCGGCTGGGCTCGGAAATCAGCAGACCTTCTTCTACAAGAAGCCCGACAGCTTTTTTTACCGTCATACGGTTTGTGTGATACTGTTTTGCCATTTCTCGTTCGCTGGGAATCATTTCACCGGGCAGATATTCGCCGGATTCAATTAGTGCAATGATTTTGTCACGAAGGCATAAATATAACGGTTTTGTAGCAGTCACGATCTCACCATCCTTGAAATTCCACTCGATCGGAAAGATATACGATTTTCTGAATTAAAATGCATTGCCCCTTAGCATTGTGACTGTATACATGGTGATATACCAAATCGGTTTGGGGCGGAACACCCAGCAAAAACGATTCCACTTCCGTAGCGGCACAACTCGAAATCTGCTCATTGGTGTGTACAATTTTTTGCTGGTTCTGTTCGTATAGCGCAAATAAATTCTGTTCCTGATAATCATGAAAGTCGGTAGAAGGAATGCAGTGTGCGGGAATCAGCGTTGTAATTACGCCATAAGGAATCTGCTGCTGGGTCTGAAGTCCAATGATACAATAACCGGTTGGATCTGAAACAGAAAATTTATGCATAATCGATGAACCAAACTCGGTTTTGAAAAAATTAAGCGGCAGAGTATAGCAAGGCTGATCGGAACGGGAATCAAAGTAAGAATGAGGTTTCCCAAGGACGATAGGGACTCTGGGCTCTGCCAGATAGTAACCGCTGTTCTTGCGAACATTCAAAATACCTTGATCCTTTAGCCGCTGCAAGGCCACACGCAACGTCAAACGCTGTACGCCGAATTCTTGGCTGAGAAGGCGTTCGCTGGGAAGTCGCTGCTGTGGCAGGAACTGCTCATCGCACAGATATTGTTTAAGTTGGTTCTCTAAAATCAAGTCGAGTGTCATGGCTGCTGGGAACCTCCTTTCTTACTTAATATGATATATTAACGCAAACCAAAAATCAACTGGTTTCACTCCCTAAAAAGCTTGTTTGTTGAAATTGGACATAATGTGGAATCAAAATTGTGTAAAACATAAAAAGTTATGAAAATTCGACAAATATATTGACAACCACATAATGGATGGTATACTAAAAGCATGAACTGGTAAACGAATACCGCATAACAATTGGATGATAAACAAATTGGAAAAGCAACCGGTTTTAAATTGATCTACTAATGGAGGAGAGCACAATGGTTAAATTTGATGAGGCACAGTTTTTAGCAGATGGTGCTAAAACCTATGCCTGCCGCACTCGTATCGAAGAGGTTGTCGACAAAGTTCATGGCAAAGGTTACGACCGCATTGTTTTGACGGGTATCGGCGGAACTACTTTTGAAATGGATTCCATTGAATTCATTTTGAAGAAGTATTCTGCAATTCCTGTGGTCAATCTGAATGCCGCAGAGGGCGTGGTGGACAAACCCCAGTTCATCAATGAGAATACTCTGGTAGTTACCGGTTCAAAATCCGGTGATACCAAAGAAACAGTTGCAATTTGCCAGTGGTGCCGTGACAGAGGCGCAACAGTTGTTGTGTTTACAGGAAAAGCTGACAGCCCCCTTGCAAAGATTGCCAGCGAGGCAATTTTGTGTGATGCACCTGGTATGGAAAATACATACCTCAAGTTCGACTTGTTTGCCCTTTGCCTGCTGCATCGCCGTGGGGAGTTTGATGCATATCCCCAGTTTGCAGATCAGATGGCACACCTTCACGAAAATATCGTGCGCTGGAAGAAACAGTATGAGCCCAAGGCTGCTGAGATTGCACAGAAATATGCCAAGGAGCCCTATCAGATCTGGGTTGGCTCAGGTATTCTCTGGGGCGAGATTAATATGTTCACTATGTGCATTCTGGAAGAAATGCAGTGGATGCGCACAAGGGCTGTAACCTCTTCGATGTTCTTCCATGGAACGCTGGAGTTGGTTGACCGTGATGTGCCGGTATATCTCGTCAAGGGTGAAGACCAGTACCGCTGCTTGGATGAGCGTGCAGAGGCGTTCCTGAAGAAATATACAGATAAGCTTGTTATCCTGGATACGAAGGAATTCCAGCTCACTGATATTGATGACAAGTTCAGACTCATCCTGACACCAATTATGTTCAATGCGGCGACCCGCGGACGGCTGGCTTATCATTTTGAGGCGCAGACAGGGCATGATCTGGAATTCCGCCGCTATTACAGACAATTTGCGTATTAAGAAAGGCTGTATGCTACATGAAACAAATTGTAATTGCAGCCCATGGTTGCTTCGCAAGCGGAATAAAGTCTACCATCGAGTTGATTCTGGGAGCACAGGATAATTTGACTGCAATCGATTGCTATTTGGATGATGTAGATCCGGCTCAGAAGATTGCAGACTGTATTGCAAGTTTTGATGAGGAAGACGGAGTAATCCTGTGTACTGACTTGGCAGGAGGAAGTGTTAATCAGCTGGCACTTCCTTATGCGGCACGACCGAATACCCGGTTGGTAACAGGCAGTAATGTTCCTTTGCTGTTGGAACTGGTGCTTCTGGAGGATATGCCTACGGAAGAGCAATGGCAGAGGATTTTGGCGGAAGGGAGGCAAGAATTATTCCCGGTCACGTTAGATGTTACGGAAGAAGACGATTTTGACTTATAATTCTTGATTCTCTTGTACAGAAAACACCTGGTATATAGAAAGCAGAAAGGAAAGCGAGAAAATAATATGATTCAGATGATTCGCATTGATGACAGACTGTTGCACGGTCAAGTTGCTTATAGCTGGAAGTCAGCTTTAGGCTATCAGGCAATTATCATTGCCTGTGATCGCGCAGCGAATGACAATGTGCGCAAGACTGCTTTGAAACTTTGCACACCGGACGGTGTAAAGCTTGCTGTGCGTACAATTGATGCAGCAGCTGAAATGCTGCGCAATCCCAAGCTGGATGCTACGAAAGTATTTGTAATTTGTGAAAAGCCTGCTGATGTTCAAATGCTGCTGGAAAAAATTGATGAGAAACCGCTGATCAATTTGGGCGGTATGCAGAAACGAGAAAACACAGAGGCGTTTTCTAAGGCGGTATTTTTGGGTGAAGCAGACTTGGCTGCACTGGATGAGATATCCGCTCGTGGCTATAAGATCGAAGTGCGGCAAGTTCCTTCAAATACGGCAGCTGCTTATGAAACGCTGCGTAAAAAAAGTAAATAAGGAGGCAGTACATAATGAAAGAAGCATTGTTAGTTGGCTTGGTGTTAGCACTTGTTTGGCTTGTTGAAAAGTGTTTGACAACTCCCATGGTTTTTAGACCCATTGTAGTCGGTCCGCTGGTGGGACTGGTTTTAGGCGATTTGCGTACCGGCGTTCTGTGTGGCGCTGCTCTTGAGACTGTTTTCATGGGTGCCATTCAGGTTGGTTCCGCAGTCCCCCCCGATCCCATGATCGGCGCAGGCGTTGGTACTGCACTGGCAATTTTGAGCGGTGGCGGTCCCAGCGTAGCTTTTACACTGGGTTTCCCAATTGCTATTTTTGGTCAGTCTATTAAGGTTGTTTGCTTTATCATTCGTTCTTGGTATATGCCGAAGGCTTGCGAATACGCAAGAAATGTAAACATTGCAAAGATGCGCCTGCTCAACTGGGCCGGTCTGCTGCTGCAGTGTGCAATTTATGGCCTCGTTGGATTTGCAACGGTCTACTTTGGAGCCAATGCAGTATCCGGATTTATTGAGAGCATTCCCGAAAGCATTATGAACGGCTTGAATGTTGCAGGCGGCCTGCTGCCGGCAGTTGGTTTTGCTTTGCTGGTGCAGCCTATGATGAATCGCAGCAACATCATCTATTTCATTCTGGGCTTCATTTGCGTTGCTTTCCTGAAGCTTCCCACGATTGGCATTACTGCTTTTGGCATCGTCCTTGCATATTTGGTCGTATTTGAAAAAACAGGCAATCAGAGCAGTACCGGTAACAATACGGTAGAAGCTGCAGAAGAGGATTGGGAGGAACTATTCAATGAGTAAAAAAGAATTGACCAGAGAAGATAAAAGCATGCTGCGGAGCATGTTCTTTCGATCCTTTACAATGGAGCATAGCTATAACTATGAGCGTCAGCAAGGTTTAGGCTATTCTCTTAGTATGTGGCCTGCAATCAAGCGTTTTTATAAAACGAAGGAAGAGCAGGGCGAGGCTTTGGAACGGCATATGGCTGTTTTCAATGCAACTCCCCACATTGAAACATTGATCATGGGTATTTCAGCTGCAATGGAGCGTGAGGCAAGCGAAAACCCGGATTTCGACAAATCCTCCATAAACTCTGTTAAAGTTGGACTGATGGGACCCTTCTCCGGCATCGGCGACTCCATTTTCTGGGGTACCCTGCGTATTATTGCAACAGGTATCGGCCTGTCTCTTGCAAGTCAGGGTAATATTCTGGGACCTATTCTGTTCCTGCTGATCTTCAATATTCCCCACTTGATCATTAAGTATTTCTGCACCTTTATTGGCTACCAGTTCGGTACCGATTTGATGACCAATGCAAAAAGCTCCGGCCTGCTGGAGAAAATTTCCAAAGCTGCTACCATTGTCGGACTGATGGTTGTTGGTGCAATGAGTGCTGAAATGGTAAATCTGAGCTTTGCTTACGAGTTTACAATCGGCGAAAATGTTTTCGCATTGCAAAGTTATATTGACCAGATTTTCCCGCTGCTCCTGCCTATGACATTTACACTGGGCATGTTCTATCTGCTGAAGAAGAACTTTAAGCCTACTACATTGCTCCTGCTTTCCATCGTGATCGCAATTCTTGGCTCTGTAATCGGCCTGTTGTAAGAGGCGTGCATATGAGTACAACACTTTTAAACTGTATTGAGAGAATTCCTGATGCATTGAGAAATCTGCTTGGTCAAAGTGATTTCATTAACGAGGAACTGCGGCGTATCAATATGCCGCAAGGCATCAAAAAAATGGTTTGCATTGGAAGCGGTTCGTCTTATAATGCAGCGGTCGCGGCAAAGCATTTTCTGGAACACATTTGCCATATTCAAGTGGAATGCGAGTACCCCAATGTATTTCTGCAGAAAACAGAAATAGAGCTTTCTAATACAACGCTGTATCTCTTTATCTCGCAGGGTGGATCCACTCGCATGGTTTATGAGTGTGCAGAACGCGTGCAAAAAGCTGGCGGCAAGACATGCGCATTGGTTGCCGAGCCGGAGAGCAGTCCGATTGCACAGTTGTGTGACGGAGCAATTCCTATGGGCTGCGGGCAAGAAGAATTTATGTACCGTACTTTGGGATATTCCTGCACGGTAGCTACACTTTGGCTGATTGGTTTGTGCTATACCAAGCAGGAAGCTTTGTGGCAGGAAGAATTCCGGGTAATGCTCGATCAATTGCCGGAGGTGCGGCAACGGACTCTGGCTTGGTACGAGCGGAATAAATTCTCCCTTTTGCGGAGAAATAAAGCTATGCTGACAGGCAGCGGAGTGCTGTGGCAGACAGCACAAGAAGCGGACATCAAACTTATGGAAATGGTTCCGATGATGACACGAAGCTATGAATTGGAAGAATTCATTCATGGCCCTCAGAATTGTTTTGAGGATGATATGCTGTTCTTCGTCCTGGTCAGAGATAAGGAAGATGTCGAAAAGGCAACTGCTATTGCGAAGTTCCTAAAGAATGAAATCGGCTTTTGTGCAATGGTGGGAGATGTGACACTTGACGAGCGGGATTTGAAGATTCCTCCAACAAATCCATGGCTGTGCCCGTTGGTGTACATCACTGTTTTTCAAGTTCTGGCGTATTGCATGGCCACTGCACGGGGCAGAGATTTGTCCCGTGGGGTAAATGCCCAGATTAAAAACTATATTACAAAGACATTGTAACAATAGTGCCGACAGGGGCACATATGCTATTCGATCTCGATACAGTGGACAGTGAGATTATTTGAATAGCGTATGTGCCCCCTTAATTTATGGAAAGATACGATAAGAATATATAGATAGGAGAAATCAGGTGCGGATATGATACGGGCGGTAATATTTGATTTGGATGGGGTACTGATCGATAGTGAGCCGGTTTATTTGGAGCGGTTATATCGGTTTCTAAAAACGAAAAATCCAAGCTTAACACAAAGAGATTTGTGGAAGACGGTGGGCATTTCCACGCAAACTCACTGGCGTGTAGTGGAATCCTTGGTACAAAACGGGCAATCTAAGGAAGCACTGGAAAGCGAATATAAGATAGTAAGTAAGAATTATGAGGCTGTGGACTACAAAACGCTCTTCAGGGAAGAAGCAAGAGAACTTTTGAAAAGACTGAAAGAAAAGAATTTGAAAATAGCTGTGGCGTCTTCCAGCAGACTGGACACAATTAAGTATGCGCTGCAATGTAACGAAATTGATTCTTATTTCACAGCTATCATGAGCGGCGAACAATTTAAGCAGAGCAAACCAAATCCGGAAATTTATCAAGCAACGGCAAAGATTTTAGGTGTGCCGCCACAACAGTGTTTGGCAGTAGAAGATTCGGGAATCGGAATTGAAGCAGCATTGGGAGCAGATATGCAAGTTGCGGCATTGAAAGATGAACGATTTGGTTTTGATCAATCGAAGGCAACCTACCAAATTAACAACTTGCTGGAGCTTGATTCTGTCATATCGTGAGTATTTTAACTGGAAAGAAGAAATGCCGAAAAACCGACTTCTATTGACAAAGTTCCTGCCGGAGAGGTATAATACCAACAAAAAGAATATCGGTTTGAGTGCTGCCGTGATCGTCCAGACCCGGCAGAGAATAGTGAATCCGGTGAGAATCCGGAACGGTGCCGCCACTGTATGCGCAGAGGAACCACACGGGACGAAAGTCATCCATTGGGCAAAAGCTCGAGAAGGTAGTGCGGAAGCCAGAGAAGCGTAAGTCAGGAGACCTGCTCAGGCCAATGCGCTGATACTTGGGTAGGGGCGGGCAGATATGTTTGTTGGCAGAAATTCGGCTGCGGCAGTCTCATGACTGCCGCAGTTTTTTGCCCCTTCTCCTTGCTGCGCAATCAGGAAGGAAGATTAGTTTGATTTGGTCAGTTATGGCACTTTGCGTGGGCTTTTGCATTGATTTGCTGGTGGGAGATCCCCACAGCATTCCCCATCCGGTGGTGCTGATTGGAAAATGGATTTCATTTTGCGAAAAGCACCTGCGCCGGATTTTTCCCAAAACCGAGGGGGGAGAAAAGGTGGCAGGAGGTGTGCTGTGGATTCTTGTGGTAACGGTGTCCACAGGAATCCCTCTTGGTATACTGTGGCTTTGCCACAGCATCAGCCCGTGGCTGCGGCTGGTGGTGGAAAGCCTCATGTGCTGGCAGATTTTGGCCACCAAATCCCTGCGGGATGAAAGCATGAAGGTGTATGCAGCCCTTCAGACCGGGGACTTGGAAAAGTCCCGGTATGCAGTTTCTATGATTGTCGGCAGAGATACCGACGAATTGGATGCGCCTGCCATTACCCGGGCTGCTGTGGAGACCGTGGCGGAAAACACTTCCGACGGAATCGTGGCTCCCATGCTGTTTCTGATGCTGGGAGGAGCGCCTCTGGGGTTCTTCTACAAAGCGGTGAATACCATGGATTCCATGCTGGGATATGTGGAGCCCCCTTACCGGAATATCGGCATGGTCCCCGCAAAGATGGATGATGTGATGAACTTTTTGCCGGCCCGCATTTCGGCGTTTCTCATGCTGGGAGCGGGAAAGCTGCTGGGCATGGATGCCAAAAACGGCTGGAAGATCTTCAAGCGGGATCGCTTTAACCATGCAAGTCCTAATTCTGCACAGACGGAATCTGTCTGCGCCGGACTGATGGGACTGCGTCTGGCAGGAGATGCCTGCTACCACGGCGTTCTCCACCGGAAAAAATATATCGGCGATCCGATGCGCCCCATTGAAATCGAAGATATTCCCCGTGCCTGCCAGCTGCTTTATGGGACGGCGGCGCTGTCGCTGGCGGCCTGCGTGGCGGTAAAACTACTCTTTTGGGCGGTGGTATAAATGCTTTATCAGAAAACAAATCCCCACGGGGGTGATATTTACGGCGGAACGGTCAAGCTGGATTTTTCTGCCAACACCAACCCCTTTGGTACGCCCAAGGGAATCATCGATGCGGTGAGCCGGTGCCTTCCTCAGATGCACCGCTACCCGGACCCCTACTGCCGGGAGTTGGTGGCGGCTATTGCTGACCATGAGCAGGTGCCCAAAAGCAGTATCCTCTGCGGCAACGGCGCCGCAGAACTGATATACGCCTTTGCGCAGGCGGTACGCCCCAAAACCGCCATGGAGCTTGCCCCTACTTTTTCGGAGTATGCGCTCGGTCTGGAGCGAACCCACTGCCATATAGAGCGGTATTTCCTCCGGCAGGAAGATAATTTTGCCGTGGGGGAGGATTTCCTTGCGGCTGTTGCAGAAAAAAGCCCGGAGGCGGTGTTTATCTGCAACCCCAACAATCCCACCGGACAGCTTGCAGAGGAAAAAATCCTCGAAAAGCTGGCAGCGCTCTGTCGTGAAAAAAACATCTGGCTTTTTGCTGACGAGTGTTTTCTGGATCTGACAGACGGAGGAAAAAGTCTGAAATCCTGCCTGCCGGAAAATCCCCGGCTGGTGATTTTGAAGGCGTTTACCAAAAGCTATGGCATGGCGGGAGTGCGGCTTGGCTACTGCATGAGCGCAAATCCTCACCTGCTGGCGGAAATGTCTGCGGCGGTGCAGCCGTGGAATGTATCGAGCCTTGCCCAGGCAGCCGGCGTGGCGGCGCTGAAAGAAGGCGCTTTCTTGGAAAAGACCAAGGTGCTTATCGGACAGCAGCGGAAATATTTGACCGACGAACTTGAAAAGCAGGGCTTTTGGGTTTGCCCCTCCCGGGCAAATTTCATTTTGTTCTGGGGGCCGGAGAATCTGGGAAAGCGCCTTGCTGACATGGGAATTGCCATTCGCAGCTGCGACAATTATCATGGCCTCGAAAAGGGCTGGTATCGTATTGCCGTGCGGCTCCCGGAGGAAAATAGAATGCTGATGGATGCCATCCGGCAGACGGCAGAAAGGAAATGACTATGGCAAAAAATATTATGATTCAGGGCACCATGTCCAATGCAGGCAAGAGCCTGCTCTGCGCGGCGCTTTGCCGGATTTTCAAGCAGGACGGATACCGGGTAGCCCCCTTCAAAAGCCAGAACATGGCCCTCAACTCCTTTATCACTGCTGACGGCGGCGAGATGGGGCGGGCGCAGGTCGTGCAGGCGGAGGCGGCAGGAATCGCCCCGGATGTGCGGATGAATCCGATTCTGCTGAAGCCTACCACAGATGTGGGCAGTCAGGTAATTGTGAACGGTGTGGCGCAGGGAAATATGAGTGCGGTGGAGTATTTCGCAAAGAAGACTTCGTATATTCCTACCATTATGGAAGCTTATAATTCTCTGGCTGCGGAAAATGATATAATTGTGATCGAGGGTGCAGGCTCTCCTGCGGAAATCAATCTTCGGAAAGATGACATCGTCAATATGGGCATGGCAAAACTGGTGGATGCGCCGGTGCTGCTGGCGGGCGATATTGATCGGGGAGGCGTGTTTGCCCAGCTCTACGGCACGGTTGCCCTGCTGGAGCCGGAGGACCGTAAGCGGGTCAAGGGTACCATCGTCAATAAATTCCGGGGCGACCGCTCTATTCTTGAGCCGGGAATTGCAATCCTTGAAGATCTTTGCAGCGTTCCAGTGGCGGGTGTGATTCCGTATGTTCATGTGGACATTGACGAAGAGGACAGCCTTTCTGAGCGCTTCTGCCACAATCAGGAGCGGAAACTGGTGGACATTGCGGTGATTCGCCTGCCGCATATCTCAAACTTTACGGATTTCAGCGTGTTCGAGCGGTATGAAAATGTATCGCTGCGATATGTGGAACGGGTGGCCGATCTCCATGCGCCCGATATGATCCTGATCCCCGGAACCAAAAGCACCATTGCGGATCTTGAGTGGCTGCGCCAATGCGGTCTGGAGGCGGCAATTCAAAAGTCTGCCGCAGCCGGTACGCCCATCTTTGGAATCTGCGGCGGCTATCAGATGCTGGGCAGCCATATTTCCGACCCGGATCATGCCGAGGCGGCCTCGGTTACAGAAATCGACGGATTGGGACTTCTGCCCATGCACACGGTGTTTCGCGGCGAAAAGGTTCAGACCCAGACCTCCGGAACCTTTGCGGGCATTGAAGGAATGTTTGCAGGGCTGAACGGCCTTGAATATCGTGGCTACGAAATCCACATGGGACGCAGCACGGAAAAGCTGCCCACGGTGCTGCACAGCGGCATGGTTTACGGCAGCTATGTCCACGGAATTTTTGATGCTCCCAGAATTACGGATGTAATTATGCAGGCAATCTGCCGCCAAAAGGGCATCGATTTTGCGGCCTTGCAGACCTTTGATTTGGAGCAGTACCGCCAGAGCCAGTATGATAAACTGGCGGATGCGGTTCGGCAGGGAATGGATATGGAGCTTGTCTATCGAATTCTCAACCGAGAGGTGTGACCGTGAGCAGAATTTTTTGCATCATCGACGGCATGACCAATCCGGATTTTTCTCTGACGGAGTACCCCAACATGGCGGGTATGAAGGTTCTGGGCTATGTGGATACCTGCCACGGGGCACCGCCGGAAAGCCTTGGATGCATTCTGCGGCTTTTGGGCGTAAAGAATGTGCCGCCGTATCTCAGAGGTTATGCTGAAGCGCTGGGGGCAGGAATTGCGGTGGAGCCGCAGGATCTCGTTTTGCGGGGCAGTTGGTTTTCACTGGATGAAGAGGGAAGATGTGCTTCTCCCATGGAAGCACCCCAAAATCTTCCGGAGCTGCCAGGGTGCCGATATTATCCGCTTGAGCAGTATAAGAGCCTGCTGGTGTTTCCCGACCTGGCACCGAAAATCAAAAGCCTCACGACCTATCCGCCGTACCTTTGTCATGGACAGACAGCGGATTCTCTTTGCCCCAAAGGACTGCCGGAGATAGAGAAAGTGTTTGCTCTTTTGCGAAGCGAGAAGCGGTGCCTGATTCCGTGGGGACAATCTGTACCATCGGAATTTCCACCATTTCCGGAGAAAGCCAAGGTGGTTTGCGGCACAGGTACGGTAAAGGGCATTGCAAAATTACTGAATATGGAAATCGTGACGGTGCCGGGTGCTACCGGAGACGTGGACACAGATCTAAACGCAAAGACAGAAGCGGCGTTGACCGAAGCGGGGGAGTGCCCCTTTGTCCTGCTGCACATCAACGGCGCAGACGAAGCAGCGCACCGCAAAAATCCCCGGGAAAAGAAAGAATTTCTGCAAACAGTGGATAGTACGGTGATTCCTCGTCTACTCAGTTCGGAACATAGTATTTATGTGACCGCAGACCATGGCACAGATCCCAAAACCGGCAGTCACTTGGATATGCCCCAGATGATGCTGTGCAGAGAATGAAATGGTAAACAGCAATATATCCAAATATGGGGAAGTCTGCGAAACTTATTGTGATGAGAAACGGCACCTATACCGGGAGAGCTTGCGCTCCTTTGGCGTAGGTGCCGATTATTTTCCTGCTTCCTGTGGAGCCTGCGCCGCAAAGTGCCTTTTCTGCCTTCCACAGTCTGGGACGGGAATCGCTGAGAAAAATTCGCCGGCAGATAAAAAAGTACTTGACTTTTTTTACAGG
>RCNI01001055.1_pt1 | contig 15604 bp, 17 predicted proteins | sample 2041151 | NCBI WGS metagenome assembly RCNI01 (sample SAMN09708214, study PRJNA481090) | feces metagenome | isolation source: feces | place: Antarctica: Albino Rookery | reverse complement strand
GCCCTTGACCACAGGCTCATGGAGATGCAGCTCGGCATCGAAGGTGGCGGCGGCCTCACGGGCCAGGCCGATGATGCTCAGGCAGTCGGGACGGTTGGGGGTGATTTCAAACTCCACCACATGGTCATCCAGACCGATGATGGGCTTGATGTCATCGCCGGGGGCGATGCCCTCTTCGTTCAGCACAAAGATGCCGTCGGGGATGCAGTGGGGGAACTCGGCCTGCTGGGCATGGAGATCAGCCAGCGTGCAGATGGCGTCGGTCTTGGTGTTGTAGGCAACCAGATCGCCCTCATGGAGGTTCATGCAGCCGGTGTCGGGAGCGGCGGTAGCATCGCCCAGATCCAGGCAGGTATGGTAGCGGCCATAAGCGATGGTGGCGCACTCCAGAACCTTAGCGGCTACCACAGGCCCGAAAATCTTATCGCCAGCCTTGATGTCGGCGGGGATGGAAGGCTTCTCCGGGTTCAGGGGCTTATAATCGCCCAGAATGGCGGCGGCAGTGATGGCGCCGTAAGGGAAATCGCGGGTGTCCAGACCCAGCTCGGCAAGGCCGCAGAACATACCGTTGGAGGCGATGCCGCGCAGTTTGCCCTTGGTGATCTTCACGCCGCCGGGCAGCGTGGACTTATGCAGGGCCACCGGGAACAGATCGCCGGGATGGATGTTCCATGCGCCGGTGACGATCTGGACAGGCTCAGCCTGCCCCACTTCGACCTGGCAGACCCACATATGGTCACTGTCGGGATGGCGCTCCATGGACAGAAGCTTACCGACCACGACATTGTTGATCTCAGCGCCCAGATCGGTGGTGATCTCCACCTTGGAACCGCTGAGGGTCATGGCCTCGGAAAATTCTTTATCGTTTGCATCAACGCTGACAAATTCGTTGAGCCATTTTCTGCTTAAATTCATCGTTCATTGCCCTCTCTTTCTTAGAACTGCTCCAGGAAGCGTACGTCGTTTTCGAAAATCAGACGCAGGTCGGCAATCTTGAACCGGCCCATAGCCATACGCTCCAGACCCATACCAAAGGCCCAGCCGGAGTAGACATCGGGATCGATGCCGGACATCTCCAGCACCTTGGGATGGACCATGCCGGCACCCAGCACTTCGATCCAGCCCTCGCCCTTACAGGTGGGGCAGCCCTTACCACCGCACTTATGGCACTGAATATCCATCTCGCAGGAGGGCTCGGTGAAGGGGAAGTGGTGGGGACGGAAGCGGGTGACGGTGCCTTCACCGTACAGCTTACCGATGACGGTGTTCAGGGTGCCCTTCAGGTCAGCCATGGTGACACCCTTGTCGATGACCATGCCTTCCACCTGATGGAACATGGGGGAGTGGGTAGCGTCCACCTCATCCTTACGGTACACACGGCCGGGAGCCAGAATGCGGATGGGGGGCTTCATGGTATCCATGGCGTGGATCTGCATGGGAGACGTCTGAGAGCGCAGCATCACGCGGCTGTCCTCATCGAAATAGAAGGTATCGGACCAGTCACGGGAGGGGTGGCCCTCCTCAGCGTTCAGACGATCAAAGTTATAGTAGCTCAGTTCGACCTCGGGGCCGTCCAGAATGGTGAAGCCCATGCCCACGAAGATATCCTTGATCTCATCCAGAGCCAGGTACATGGGGTGCTTGTGGCCGATGCGGACGCTCTTGCCGGGAATGGTCACGTCGATGGCCTCTTCCTCCAGCTGCTTCTCCAGGGCCTCAGCGGCCAGACGGGTGCGGGCGGATTCAATGGCACCCTCCAGAGCAGAACGGACCTCGTTGGCTACCTGACCCATGATGGGGCGCTCCTCGGGGCTGAGCTTGCCCATCTGCTTCAAAACGGCGGTCAGCTCGCCCTTCTTGCCCAGGTACTTGACACGCAGGGCTTCCAGTTCCTCCGTGGCGCCGCAGTTCTCAATGGCCTGCAGGGCGCTGGTGCGGATGACTTCCAGTTGCTGTTTCATCATAAAAACCTCACTCCTCTAGTAAGATATACAGATTTTCGGGACGAAAAGGCATAAAAAAATCCTTTCCTCCCATAATCGGGACGAAAGGACGAATAGACTTCCGTGGTACCACCCAAATTCGCAGACACTGCCTGCGCACTCTTTCCCTGTAACGGAGGACGACCCGGCCGCGCATTTCCTCGCGGCAGCTCCCGGGCGAACACAGCGATGCGACCCTGCGTCGGCTTGCAGCCTGTTGACCAACGCTCTCTGTAAGGTGCGTACTTCCCTGTACTTCCCGTTCACAGCTTTTCACTAATACTCTATTTATAGCACAGCTGATGGAAAGTTGCAAGAGCCAATTCGATGTCTTTCGGGGAAAATCACTCGCCTAACGGCGGAAATCGTGGTATACTGTTAGGAAAATGAGGGAAGGGGAAACGAGATGGAACGAATCAACCGTGTCTATGTCAAGGCGGCGCTGCCGTCGCGTGACCCGTGGGGACACAAGGGGAACTTTGGCAAGGTGCTGTGCCTGTGCGGCTGCGTGGGCTATACCGGTGCGCCGATTTTTGCCAGTCGTGCCGCTGTGCGAACCGGGTCGGGACTGGTGTTTCTGGGCGTGCCTGCGCCGATTTGGCAGGTGGCCGCTGTCAAGAGCGATGAGGCCATGCCGTTTCCGCTGCCGACACAAGATGGCAAGCTGGCTTTGGCAGGCGAGGCGGAGATCCGCCGCCGGGTCGGACAGTGCGATGCGGTGCTGCTGGGCTGCGGTCTGGGGCGCAGCGGGGAGAGCGATGCCCTCTGCCGCAAGCTGCTGACAGTGGAGAAACCACTGGTGCTGGATGCCGACGGCATCAATGCCCTCAGTGACCGGATGGAGGAGTTGTCATGCCGCCGCCAACGCGTGACCGTTCTGACACCCCATGAGGGCGAGTTCCTGCGGGCAGGCGGCGATTTATCCCGGGGTCGGGAGCAGGGCGCTGTTTCTTTTGCCCAACAGCATGGGGTGTATCTCATTTTGAAGGGACACGAAACCGTGGTGGCGGCCCCGGACGGGCGGCATATGGTGAACACCACCGGTAACTCCGGAATGGCCAAGGGCGGCAGCGGCGACGTGCTGGCAGGCATGGTGCTCTCGCTGCTGGGGCAGGGAATGGCACCAATGGAGGCCTGCTGCTGTGCGGTGTGGCTTCATGGTCGTGCCGGAGATCTGGCGGCAGCAGAAAAGGGCGAACGGGGCATGACCCCCTCCGATTTGCTGGAGCGGATTCCTGCGGCACTGCTGGAAGTGGAGCAAGACTGAAAAGAGAAAAAATAGGGATACGGAGAGCCTTCCAGAACAATTTTGGAGGGATAAACCGTGAAAAAAGTGATTGTTTTTTGTGTGTGCGTACTGGTGATGCTGAGTGGCTGTGGTAAGCGGGAAACGGCGGCGGAGGCCATCCAAGCCCGTTACAGTGCGGCCCGGGCAGGCAGCATGGAGGCGGAAATTGTCTACCATCTGCCCAAGGAGAGCCGTACCTTTACCGTGCGGAGTCTGTGGGATCGAAAAGAGACCACCACGACGATTCTGGCCCCGGAGGAGGTGGCCGATCTTTCGGCAAAGGTTTCCAAGGAGGGCCTGGCGGTCAGCTATGACGGTGCAGCGGTGTCTGTGGGAGAGGAGTTGCAGGAACTGTCCCCCGCAAGCTGCGTTTCCCGGTTCCTTCAGGCGGTGGCTGAAGGCTATATACTGGAGACGGGAGAGGAATCTGTGGACGATCTGGCGTGTCTGCGAGTGACTTTTGACACAGAGTCGGCAGATGGCGGATCGCTGCTGTGTACCGTCTGGTTTGAGAAAGAGAACGGTACGCCATACTACATTGAGTTTTCGCAGGACGGCACGGTGATGCTGACGCTGCGGACGTTGTCCTTCGAGCTGGAAGGAGAAGAGGAGTAATCATGGAATCTACACTAAAGAGAACCTGGGCGGAGATTGATTTGGATGCGCTGGAGCACAACTATCGGACGCTGCGCCGCCGGGTAGGTGAAAAAGTGAAGTTTTTGGGCGTGGTCAAGGCGGATGCCTATGGTCATGGTGCCGTACAGGTGTCCCGGCTGCTGCAGGAGCTGGGGGCAGATTATCTGGCGGTATCCAGCATAGACGAGGCTATGGAACTGCGCAATAACGATATTTCGATGCCGATTCTGATTCTGGGCCATACGCCCCGGGAGCAGGTGGGAAAACTGATGGACTATCACATTACCCAGGCGGTGACCTGCTGGGCCAAGGCAGAGGAATACAGTCAGGAGGCCGTGCGTCACGGTGGCGAGCTGACGGTACATATCAAAGTGGATACGGGAATGTCCCGGCTGGGGTTCCTCTGTGAGGGAGAGCACTTCCAGACCGGGGTGGAGGGCATCTGTGATGCCTGTGCGCTGCCAGGTCTGCGGGCCGAGGGAATCTTCACCCACTTTGCGGTAGCTGACGAGCCGGATGCGGAGAGCGTCCGCTATACCCAGCAGCAGCTGGCACTGTTCCAGCGGGTGATCCGGGCCGTGGAGGAGAAGCGGGGAGAGCGTTTTGCCATTCGACATTGCGCCAATACCGGTGCGGTGGCCTGCTATCCAGAAAGCTATATGGACATGGTGCGCCCCGGTCTGCTGCTCTATGGCGGCGGCGAATTTGCCCAGCGCTTGGATTTGCAGCCGGTGATGACGCTGAAAACCACAGTCAGCACCATCAAAACCTATGAACCCGGCACAACAGTGAGCTATGGGCGGCTGTATACGACGCCGAGGACTACGGTCATGGGCGTGGTGCCCTATGGGTATGCAGACGGCTTTATGCGCTGCCTTTCCAACAAGTGTACGCTGATGACTGCCGACGGTCCAGCACCGCAGCGGGGGCGAATCTGCATGGATATGTGCATGATCGATCTGACGGACCTGCCAAACGTACAGGTGGGGGACGAGGTGGAAATTTTCGGCCGGCACAATCCGGTGGAACAGATGGCCGCGGCCGCCGGAACCATCCCCTATGAACTGACTTGCGCTGTCAGCAAGCGTGTGCCCCGGGTGTACTTCCGGCATGGCCGGGAAGTGGAGCGGGAGCTGCTGCTGCGGATGTAACTGCTGAAAGATACAGACAATACGGACGATGAGGAGAGTACAATGCCAGAATACTATCATTTGCCTGTTCGCTTTTCGGAGGAAGAGCGAGAAAAATATGCCGCGTGGGGAATCAAAAAAGCGAAAGTGAAGCCACCTTTTACCGTGTTGTTCCTCGTACTGGATGTGATTGCCTGCGGCGGGATGGTGCACTTTTTCATAAGAACAGACAGTGTCGAGGAATTCTTGGCGTTCGGCATAGTCCTCCTTGGCTTGAGTTTCCTGTTCATCAAACCACTGGATAGGCTGTGCGATAAAATATGCAAAAAACCGCAAGAGCCGCGAATGCTCCGGCTGGAACCAAGCGTTGATGGGATGCAGTATGAATTATTTCGGCAAAAGAAACTCTTGCGTTGGGGCGTTTTGCCTTGGGATGTGTGGGATAAGGCTATTTCGACACAGACCAATCAGATTTGGATTCCGGGCGAATGGTTGTGGATTGGCAGGAACACGATCGAAACGATTTATCCGCTCGGAAAGCGGCACAAGTGGATGGAGAAACCGACAGAAAAAATCGTGGGTACCATCAAGCTGGAAGAGATTCAAAAGCTGATGAAAGGCTATCGGGCATCCTTGGAAGAACAAAAACGGGAAGAAGAATGGAGACGGCAAAGCGAGCACGATATGTGCCGCTGAGTTCCTCTTTGAAAGCAAGCAGGAAGCACGAAGATGAGTGCTTCCTGCTTTTTTGTGCGGCAGGTGTCTTTTTGCAGTCAGGCGTGTGCATGAGCAACCAAAGGAACCCTGTTTTTATAGGGTGCATAGGATAAAACGGGGCGGAAAGCGGTATAAATTCCGCAGCTGTGTGGGACAATGAAAGTGACCCCGGAAACAACAGGGTACTTCTTGGCGGCGGAGTGTGAACTTTGTGGATACGAATGTAAAACGCGGTGATATTTATTATGCGGATCTCAGTCCTGTGGTAGGCAGTGAGCAAGGGGGTGTGCGGCCGGTTCTGATCGTACAGAACGACACCGGCAACCGACACAGTCCCACTGTGATCGCAGCAGCGATTACCTCCCGGACAGGGAAGGCGAAGCTGCCTACGCATATCGATCTGGCAGCCCAGTGCTGCGGTCTGCCGAAGGATTCCGTGATCCTGCTGGAGCAGATCCGTACATTGGATAAGCGGCGTCTGCGGGAGCGGATGGGCCGGGTAGATGGTGCAGTGATGGAACGGGTGGACGCAGCCATTGCGGTGAGCTTTGGCCTGCCCCACAGCCGGCTGGTATAGGGATACCATCCGGCACTGTGCCGACACAACAGGATGAGAACAGAAAAAAGCGCGGGGAGCAAACTCCCCGCGCTTTTGTATAGCCTTGCGATTACAGGCTGGTGAAGTTGTCGAAATAACCCTGAATCAGGATCATGGGTGTACCCTTATCACCGGAACCGGAAGTCAGGTCACACAGAGAACCGATCAGGTCGGTGAGCTGGCGGGGGGTCGTACCCTGAGAGGCCATGTTGCCCACCAGATTGTCCTCTTTATTGCGGATGCTCTTGGAGATAGCCTCCTGCAGCTCGGCACCGCTGAGGTTCTTGAAGTCGTTGTCAGCCAGATACTTCAGCTTCAGCTCGTTGGGAGTGCCGATCAGACCATCGGTGAAAGCAGGAGAAACGACAGGGTCAGCCAGCTCCCAGATCTTGCCCTGGGGATCCTTGAAGGCACCGTCGCCGTACACCATGACTTCCACGTGCTTGCCGGTGCGCTCCAGAATCTGCTTCTGGATATCCAGCACCAGAGACTTGCACTCACGGGGGAACAGCTTGATCTGATTCTCCGTGGACTTGTTGGAGCCCAGCAGACCGTACTTGGTGTTGTAACCGCTGCCGTTGACGGATTCAGTGAGAATGTCATCCAGACCGCAGACGATCTTGGCACCGGCCTTCTTCAGCAGACGCTTGGTGCGGGCACGGGTATGGATATCGCAGTTGATGACGCAGTCCGTATAGTCCAGAATGGTCTTGGGCTGGTTGGCAAAGATGATTTCCACCTCGGCACCGGCATTGGTGACGATATCACTATAATACTGTACATAATCCACGCCGGTGAACTCGTGCTTATTCTCGCCAAACAGCTCACGATACTTCTCCAGAGTAAGTACATCGCAGTAGGGATTGATGCCTGCATCGTCCAGCTGATCCAGAGTCAGCAGTGCGTTACCCACCTCATCACTGGGATAGCTGAGCATCAGGACCACCTTCTTGCAGCCCATAGCAATACCGCGCAGGTTGATGGCAAAACGGTTACGGGACAGGATGGGGAAAATGACACCCACCGTGCCGCCGCCCAGCTTAGCCTTGACATCGGCGGCAATATCCTCCACCGTGGCATAGTTGCCCTGTGCACGAGCGACGATCGACTCGGTCAGAGCGATTACATCACGGTCACGCAGAGAGAAACCTTCGCTCTCAGCTGCGGCCAAGACACTTTCAACGGTCATTGCAACGAGGTCGTCACCCTGGCGTACGATCGGGCAGCGGATGCCGCGTGAAATAGTACCGACTCTTCTTTCCATAATTGAAGCCCCCATATAAATCTAAATTATCAGTATAAGTAGTGGAAATGGCATAGTCAAAAATGTTTCCGATATATTATAGCACGGGGACGAGAAAGATGAAAGCAAAACTTTTTGCGAGCAGTGCATTTTTCGCGGGATTTTTTACGTTAAATTTGGCTATTTCATATAAAAAGTTCTTTTTGTAGTGCATAGTTCCCTAAATTTTTGTTTGAACGGAGAGAGGAGAGCAAAATGGAATTGCCATTGTGGCTGGAAAACCAGACCGTGGGAGCGATTCAGATGCAGTCCGGTACATGGGCGGTAGACTTTACACTGAGTGCTCCGAAGCTGCCGCCGGGGCTGTGGCGGATCGTGCTGCAAGGGGATCGGGGGGAGGTACTGCTGGGCTTGACGGAAACGGGTACCCTTCACCGACAACTGTCCCAACAGCTCCTAGTAGGGGCGGGGCGGCTTCATGCAGCCCGGGCAGAACGGGTTCCTGTGCGGCAGTCCTGGCAGAAAACGGCACCGGAGGGATTCTCCCTGCCGACCCTGCCTGCAGGAACGCTGTATCGAAGGCGGGGCGAGGATGCAGAGGCGGCCATTGCATGGACGGCGGGAGGACCGTTTCCGGTGAGCGAATACTTTTGCTTTTCCAGAATATGCCAAATGCAGGGGCGGCTGTGGATCGTTTTGCTATTCAATCGGGCAGGCGAGCCCATATTTCCTACAAAAACTTGAGAAACTTCCCGTTTTTCTCTACCACATCTGGTAGTAGCGTGCTATAATCATACCAAATCAGAGGCATATGAGCAGTGAAGGGAAGGTTGATAGATATGAGATGCCCCTATTGTGGTTATCGGGAGAGCAAAGTGGTGGACTCCCGCCCTGCCGATGAAGGCAGCAGCATCCGCCGCCGTCGGGAATGTTTGCAGTGCGAAAAGCGGTTCACGACTTACGAGACGGTTGAAAGTCTGCCGATGGTGGTCATTAAGAAGGATGGCAGCCGGCAGAGCTTTGACCGCAGTAAAGTGCTGCGGGGCATCCAGCGCTCCTGCGAGAAGCGTCCTGTACCGGTAGCGGACATGGAGCGGATGGCTTGCGAGATCGAGCAGGAACTGCAGAATTCTCTGGAGCGGGAAGTCAGCACTGAGGTCATCGGTGAGAAGGTGATGGAGAAGCTGAAAAAGGCAGATGAAGTGGCCTATGTGCGCTTCGCTTCGGTCTATCGCCAGTTCAAGGACATCAACACCTTCATGAGTGAGCTGAATAAGCTGCTCAGTGAGAAATAAACCATCAGAGGATATTGTGCCAGGAGCAGGATTCGCCCTCGGCCAAATAGCGCAGCTGTGAACGAAGATCTGCCAGGTGAGAGCGCAGAGCGCGGCGATCGCGTTCCTGCAGCAGGATTTGACTGCGATGCAGCAGTTCCTTGGCAGTGTTTAGTTCCCCGTGATGGGATACTATATTTAAATAGGTTTGGGCACCCCGCCAATGCTGGTAGAGGGTGTCCATCTTTTTTTCAGCACCGGCCCAGTCCTCCACGGCCACGCACTGATCAATCTGGTCGATCTGTTCAGTCCAGTCCTGACAACAGCGGCGGATCCACCAGCTGCTGGACAGGGAGAGCAGCAGAAGAGCTGCCAGAATGAGGCAGGGAATACGGAAAGATTTCATGGCCGGTCCTCCTTTCGAATGCACAGTGTTTTGCCGTGGGCATCCACGGTCAGCAGGAAGATTTCAGTCGGTTCGGTAGCCCGGGCCTGCCGGAGCTGCGCACGGAGCCACTTTTCATCCCGGCCTGACTGACGCAGACGGTCCTGCAAAAGGCGTCCGTCGTTGATGATGACCGTGGGAAGGAGAAGATCATCTGCGACGGTATGACCGGCAGTCTGGGGTGTCAGCGGCTGGTATTGCGGGTAGAGCAGCACGGACAGCTGCCCGCCGGTTTCCAGCAGGGCATATTTAACGGTGGTGAGATCCGTGATTCCTTGCAGGCGTAGTTCTTCCATCAACTCGTCCAGCGTCAAGCGGGTACGGTGCATGGCGTCCTGCACGATGACACCATCGCGGATAATGACGGTGGGCTGACCGCAGATCAGCCTGCGGAAGCGAAGGTTGGTCAGGCTCCAGCTGCTCAGCAGCATAGACAAAGACAGCAGTGTGACAATGGGAATCAGCCCCTGGACCAGCGGGATACCAAAATCCTGCATAGGGACAGCGGCCAGATCGCTCAGGAGCATTGTCAAAACTAATTCGATGGGTTCCAGCTCGCTGATTTGGCGCTTACCCGTGAGGCGCAGTCCTATAATCAGAGTAATATATAAGATTAGAGTACGGAAAAATGCGGTCGCCATGGTGAAAGCCTCCTTTTGGGCCAGTATGTGCTGCTTTTGCCGGAATTATAAGCGAGAGAACGATGATTGACAGGCCAAACAATCCCATGCTATCATCGGAATAGAATTACTTGGCAAATAAAGATGCGAACCGGGAGGAATTTCCATGAGAAGAATGGTGGCACTGCTGCTGACATTGGCCCTGTGTATTTCACTGACATTGACCGGCTGTGGCAGCAAGGGAATTGTAGGCACTTGGAAAGGACAGGTGAATCTCACCGGCGTGCTGACAGAGCTGTGGGATGCGAGCATGAAGGACTTTCCTGCAATCCGGGACGAGATGCCCGTAGAGGATGTGCCGGTGTATATCACCATGGAGTTCCGGGAGGATGGCACTTGCAGGATTGATTTGGATGATGCTTCACTGGAAAAGTGCTTTGCACAGACCAGCGAGCGGATGAAAACCATCGTGAACAGTCATCTGGACAAAGTGTTGGAGAGCAGCGAGTATGCCAATGTGCTGGCAGGAATTTTCAACGTACCGGGAAGATCCCTGCGGGATCTGCTGGATTTTCTCATTGAAAAGATCTATGGCCCGACCATGCAGCAGGCAATTCTTGCGGGTCTGGAACGAGAAGGCAACTATCTGGAAGAGGATGGGATGCTGTATATCTCCAACTCTACGGATGTGGATGCGCGGTTGGATCGGCCCAATCCCTACCAGCTGGAGCGCAATCGACTGACCATTGAGTCGCGGGTAATCTGCGGGGGAGAGTACGGGGATGTACGCGTCCCGCTGGTGCTTGAACGCGCGTGATGGGTTAGATGAGGAACGAAACAACTTTCCGCTTGGCGCTGCTGATGTGCAGGATACATTAAAATAGGTATGGAGGAGCGAAGATGAAGAAAGGGTGGGCACTGACCGCAATGCTGCTGCTTTTGACAGTGACACTGCTGGGCTGTGGAGACAATTATCGGAAGGAAACGGCAGCACTGCAAGGCGTTTGGCAGGGCGAGGTGGATGTAACAGAGCAGGCGAACCGGGAACTGCATCAATGCTTTGCATCCCTCATCGGTCAACACAGCGATGATGCACTGGTGAGTGATGTGCTGCGGGGCTTTGATACGCTGACATTGACCGCAAGATGGGAATTCTACGACGACGGTACCTGCTGTCTGACGGCGGCGGAAGATTCCGTCCAGCAGTGTTTCCGGGAGGCCCGGAACCGTTGCAAAGGAATGGTGGCGGACTATTGCCGCCGCTTTTTGGACGCATCAGGGATCGATATGCTGCCGGAGGATCTGGTAGCCGAAGCCGGACTGCCGCTTGATCGGGTGGATGAGCAGTTGGACGAGCGGTTTGATGCACCGGCGGTACAGAAAATGCTGGAGCAGCTCCAGCAGAAGTGGCACTATACCGTTACCGCGGAAGGCCTGCATTTGACAGCTCCTGCGGATGGAGCACAGGAGGAGGCCATCAGCGTACCTTATACACTGGAAGAAGGAACGCTGACACTGCATCCGGCAGAGGAGGGGACACTGCCAGCCTTTTGCCCAACACGTTTTCAGCGGGCGGCATGAGAAAGCAATGCTGTTCGGCGGGGATTGTCCTAAAAGTATGAAATCTCTGCTGATTTGTTTGGCTTTTCTCTTCCTTTTTGGAAATAAATCAGATATAATCAAAATTGTAAAAATTTGCGTGAGGAGCGTGTGGAATGATACCGGAGCTGGAAAAATCCCTTAGGGAAGTAAAAACCATGTCCATTGTGGGTATGTGTAAAAATGCAGGTAAAACCACCGTGCTCAACTGGCTGCTGCAGAACAGTCGGAGAGACCGGGTGTTAGGCCTGACCTCCATCGGACGCGATGGTGAGTCCACGGATGTGGTGACGGGTACCGAGAAGCCCAGTATTTTTGTGCCCGAAGGCACACTGGTGGCTACGGCTCGCGATATGCTGCGCCTGGGCGATGTGACCAAGGAGATTCTGATGACCACGGGCATCCCGACTCCATTGGGAGAGGTTGTCATCATGCGGGCCCGCAGTGACGGATATGTGCAGCTGGCCGGCCCGTCGATCACGACACAGCTGAAGGACGTGTCTAAGTGGTTCTTTGAACTGGGTGCGGAACAGTCGATCATTGACGGCGCACTGGGCCGTAAGTCTCTGGGCGCCCGAGCAGTGGCGGAGGGCATCATCCTTTGTACCGGTGCCAGCTACAACATGAGTATGGAGCAGGTGATCGAGGATACCGCAAATATTTATCGTGTGATGAATCTGCCCAAGGCAGAAACAATCCCGGCAGAACCGGAGGAGGGCATGGAAGCTTGCCTGCGTGAGTGCGGTGAAGCACTGGTGCCCGGCGCTTTGACGGATAATATGGTGCTGCCTCTGCTGCGCAGCGGTGTTCTGCGCAATGGCCGTCTGGTGGTGAAGGATCCCAGCAAGGTGCTGCTGAAACCGGACACCATGGCCAAGCTGGCCGTGCGTCAAGTCCGTTTGGAGACGGTAGAGGCTGCCCGGACACTGTGCGTGACCATCAACCCAGTGTCGGCCTACGGCTGGAAGTTCGATAAAGATGAATTTATGGATAAGATGCGTGAGGCGGTGGATGCCCCGGTCATCAATGTAAAGGAGGAGCTGGCATGATCGCCATTCGTTTTGAAGAGAGAGAAAAAATCGGTCTGCAGTACGCTCTGGAGACCCTCCATGGCTGCAGCCCGTTTGGCCTGGAAAAAATGCGTCATCTGCGCTTTTACAGCCCCGAGGAGCGTGCAGAGCTGGAAGAAGAGCTCTACAACGTGGAGCAGGCAGCCAAGCATATGAACGAGCTGAAGGTCGTCTATGACAAGATGTGCATGATGTTCTGCCAGATGAAGGAGATCCGCGGCTCCCTGCGTCGGATCAAGAAACTGGAGTGCCCCGACCATGTAGAACTGTTTGAGCTGAAGAACTATCTCCAGCGCATTGAGACCCTGCGTCCTCTGCTGGACCAGATCAACAAGGTGGCTCACCTCAAGGGCATCATGCTGCATGATTCTGCCCCGGCGCTGGCTGTGTTGGACCCTGAGGAAACCCGCAGCCGCGGCTTCTATATTCCTGATGCCAGCACCCCTCGGCTGCATGAGATCCGCCAGAGCAAGAAGCAGATCGAAGAGCAGCTGCACAATGCCCAGACCGATGCTGAGAAGGAGGAACTGCGTTCCCGCCGCACCCGCATTTGTGCGGAGGAGGAGAGCGAGGAGATGAAGATCCGTAAGTCCATGGGTGAACGTCTGGCTCCCATGGCGGACGAGATTCTGGAGGATACGGATACCGTGGGCCGTTTGGATTTCATGATCCAGAAGGCGTTCTTTGCTGTCCGCTATCACTGCGTCCGTCCTGAGATCACGGAGCGTGATCTGGAACTGGTGGATATGATCAATCCTGAGCTGTGCGATCTGCTGGAAGATAAGGGCCGCAGCTTTGTTCCCGTGTCCATTTCCCTCAAGCCCGGTGCAACGGTCATTACCGGCGCTAACATGGGCGGTAAGTCTGTGGCTATGAAGACGGTGGCTTTGAATGTCCTGCTGCTGCAGGCTGGTTTCCTGGTTTGCGCTAAGGAGGCCAAAATGCCTCTGTTCAACAGCGTGAAGATGCTCTTTGACGATATGCAGTCCATCCAGAGCGGCCTGAGTGGCTTTGGCTCTGAAATCGTGGAGTTCGGTAAGGCATTGGATGAGGTGGAGGAGGGCTTCTCCCTGTTCCTGCTGGATGAGTTTGCCCGTGGCACGAACCCCGATGAGGGTGCTGTCATTGTGCAGGCGGTTACCCGTTACCTCAACGATGTGGATGCGATCTCCCTGTTGACCACACACTACGACAAGGTGGCTGAGAACGGCAGTGCCCATTATCAGATCATCGGTTTGCGTGATGTGGATCCTGAGCAGATCCGTCAGGAGCTGGAGCTTACCGGCGATGACGGCATCCAGGTCATTGCCCGTCATATGAACTATGGCCTGTATCGTGTGGAAGGTCGTTCCGATTGCCCGAGAGATGCACTGAATATTTGCCGGATGCTGTCTCTGAAGCCTGCGATTTTGGCGCAGATCGAGCAATCCTATTAAAAGGAAATGGAAGAGAAATGGAAATCTGTACAAAAATGAATTAAATTTGTTGTAAAGAAAATACATTGACAAAAGTAACAAGAATCCTTATAATTCACAGTATAAGATTTCCCATAATAGTCAATAGAGGCGCGAAAAACAGGGTATCGGTTAACGAGAGGACAGGCCCTTGTAGAAGGAACCGAGAAGGGGTTTTTCGCCGAAAGGACACCGTTGGCCTGCACTGTTGTCCTTGGTGCCGCTGTTTAAGCAGTGGTACTGTCATGTTTTAAGCATGGGGCGCTATTGGTCAACTGTTTGACCAATAGCGCTTTTTTTCATGGAAAAAACATTGAGAGGTGCTAGATCTATTGACGACGTATGGAATCGATGAATCTTATCATTTTAAGGAGGACACTATTATGGAAAAGATGACTTCTCTGCTCCGTCTGAGAATGAGCGCAAAGGATGCCCATTACGGCGGCAACCTGGTCGACGGAGCACATATGGTACACCTGTTTGGTGATGTGGCTACTGAGCTGCTGATCAAGTGCGATGGCGACGAGGGTCTGTTCTGCGCTTATGATAATGTCGAATTCCTCGCTCCTGTGTATGCCGGTGACTATATCGAGGCTTACGGCGAGATCGAGAAGGTGGGCAACAGCTCCCGTACGATGAAGTTCGAGGCTCGCAAGGTGATCGTTTCCCGTCCTGACATCAGCGCTTCCGCTGCCGATGTTCTGGAAGAGCCTGTCGTGGTGTGCCGCGCTCATGGTACCTGCGTGACCCCCAAGGATTGCCAGCGTACAACCAAAAAGTAATAGGGGGATGCGTAGAAAATGGAAAAGCTGATTATCACTGCTGCTATTTGCGGCGCAGAAGTTACCAAGGAGCACAATCCTGCTGTGCCTTATACTCTGGAGGAGATGGTCCGCGAGGCTAAGTCCGCTTTTGAGGCTGGCGCGGCTGTAATCCATGTCCATGTCCGTGAGGATGATGGTACTCCTACGCAGGATCGTGAGCGTTTCCGCGTGATCCTGGATGCAATCAAGGAAGCATGTCCCGGCGTGATCCTGATTCCTTCCACCGGCGGCGCTACTGGTATGACTCCCGAGGAGCGTCTGCAGCCCACCGAGCTGATGCCTGAGATGGCCACTCTGGACTGCGGTACCTGCAACTTCTCCGATGACATCTTTGTCAATGATATGCCCACCATGCGCGCTTTCGGTAAGCGTATGCTGGAGAACCACATCAAGCCCGAGTATGAGTGCTTCGAGATCGGCCATCTGGATACGATCCTGAACATGGCTAAGAAGGGTCTGGTGCCCGGTGATCCCATGCAGTTCAACTTCGTGCTGGGCGTCAACGGCTGCACTCCCGCAACTGTGGACAACCTGAGCTTCCTGGTCAGCAAGATTCCTGCCGGTTCTACCTGGACCGTCACCGGTGTTGGCCGCGGCGCATGGCCTATGGCTGCTGCCGGTATCGTCATGGGCGGTAACGTCCGCGTCGGTTTCGAGGACAACATCTATCTGGGCAAGGGCCACAAGGCTGCTTCCAACGGCGAGCTGGTCGCCAAGGTGGTAC
>RCNI01001157.1_pt1 | contig 15608 bp, 12 predicted proteins | sample 2041151 | NCBI WGS metagenome assembly RCNI01 (sample SAMN09708214, study PRJNA481090) | feces metagenome | isolation source: feces | place: Antarctica: Albino Rookery | reverse complement strand
GGCGGCAAGTGCATCCTTCAGCTGCGTGGTGTCCGTCCTTTCCTTTCGGATAAGTACGACATCACCAAGCACCCCAATTACAAATACACCGCCGATGCTGACCCCAGGAATGCTTTCGATATTGAGAAGTTCTTGAAATCCCGGCTGAAACCACGTTCCAATGAAGTCTACGATGTATATGAAATCAAGTCATAACTACCTGTGCCTCTGCCCAACAGAGGTTGAACGAAAGGAAGTGTGTACAGAATGAACAAGCACTTGCGAAACCTCATTGCCAGCCTTTTAATGCTGGCGCTGTTAATTGGGATGGTCCCCAGTGCATTTGCCGTTGAGCCTACGGAACCTACCATTGTCGCAGAAGTCCAGCAGACTTCCCCGACCCCTGCCGAGGAATCCACACCAACTCAGGCCGCAAATCCAGAAACAATACCATCCAGTATGCCTGCGGAAGCGGAGCAAACCGTCCCGGAGACAACTGAAGCTGTCACTTCCCAGACGGAACCGCCCACAGAATCCGTCCCTCAAGAAGATGTTCCCCCGGAAGATGTGCCGACTGACGCTGAGGATGATGCTCTTTTTGAATCCATGGCTGAGTATGGCGTTGTATCCAATGTAAAATTCTTTGACCTGGCAAAGCCCAACTACACCACATATTTGAGCCGACAAATATCTGTGACATATCGCCCCAATGGCACCGGGGCTTCCAAAACCGCATACATCAAGAACCTGGGCTGGCACTTTGCCAGAATCGGCAACACCGCCTATGAGGACGATCCCCTATACTGCATCGAGCCCCATAAGAACTTTGCAGCCAGCACCCAAGGTAACTTTGTAGACCGGGATCTTGCTGTAGACGGCAGCGGCAGCAGCCGGGGCGCAGGTGTTTGGTATGATCTGCCGTTAGATCGGCGTGAAGCCATCACCCTGACACTGCTCTTCAGCGATCAGATGTGGGATGATTCTATCAGCGTAAAGAATACGCCGATGTCCTCCAATCCCAATACACCGCTCCGAGTTGCCACGCAGTTTCTCATCTATGAGATTACCATGGGCCTGCGCGACCCTGTCTCCTTCCGGCTGAACGATTCTAACGGATATACGTCCGGCGACGTGTTTTACAATGCCGGTGTCAGCGATGTTCCAGGCTTTGAGAGCTGCTATAACAGTCTTGTATCCAAGGTACAGTCTGCCAAAGTAATTCCCAGCTTCACCTCTGCCAACAGCGCAACTGCACCGGTGCTCTCTCTCCAGGGAGACAGCATCACCGTAACAGACAGCAACGGAGTCCTCGGAAATTTTTCTATCTCCAACGGAAACGGTGCTGCCTTCTCAAAGAGCGGAAACAATCTGACAATTCGTAAAACCGGTTCCATTCAGGAATCTACGGTATTTAGTCTGTCAAGATACCTGCCGTCTGCAAATAATTCCTCTGTTGCAATCTGGTATCCTTCCAGCTCCAAATATCAGACCTGTGTATCCCTATTTCATCCATCCGGCGGCTATCTCAACGCTTATTTTAAGATCAAAGCGCCTTCCGCTGGTTCACTGTCCCTCAAAAAGCAAACGGAAGATGGCTTAAATCTTGCAGGCTGGCAGTTCGGAATCTACAAAGATGCACATTGTACGCAGATGATCTCCGGCCCTCACACCACCGATGCTTCCGGCTCCCTGCAAGTTGCCGATCTCGCCCCTGGTACTGTCTGGATCAAGGAACTGGGGCACACCAATTCCGGTGTCCAGGCAAACTATATCTGTCAGGGTGCAAACCCCAAACAGGTTGCCATTCAAAACGGGCATACCTCTGCGGTTCAGTTTTACAACAAGCTCAATGAAGGTGCTCTGAAAATCATCAAGGCCACCAATACAGGCAAAGACTTGAAGGGATGGGTCTTTAAGGTATCGGATATTTCAGGAAAACACATCGGTGATTTTACCACGGACGAGCAGGATCTGATTGAAATTCAGAAACTCAAGCCCGGAAAGTATGTCATTCAGGAAAAGCCCGCAGAAGATCCTTATTGGCGTATTCCCTTTGGTGTCCATACGCTGGATGTTCAGGCTGGAAATACCACCGTGGATACGTGGAAAAATGTCTTGCAGGGACTGTGTTGGTTCCACAAAGAAACCAACACCGGAACAAACCTCGGCGGTTGGCAAATCTCCATTTTTCGAGACGAAGCCTGTACTGACAAGCTGAACACCGTGACCACAAGAGAAGATGGCAAGATCGGGCTTTATCTGGACCCAGGTATTTATTATGCCAAAGAAACTGGAAACGAAAACGGAATTCAAGGCGATGAATACTGGCAGATGGACGAAACTGTTCATAAGTTCGAAATTCTGCCGCATCAGGATACATCCCTCGTTTTCAAGAACACCCATTATGGTAAACTAAAAATCATTAAGGTCATGGATACGGATGGTCCCCTGGATGGTTGGAAGTTTAACGTTACGGATGCAGAGGGAAATGTTCTCCCCGGCTCCCCGTTCACCTCTAATGCACAGGGCGAAATCATCTGCGAAAAGGTACTTCCCGGCACCTACACAGTAGAAGAACTGATTCCCCAAGACAGTCTCTACCACTGCAAGGACAAGAATCCCCAAACAATTACTGTCAAACAGGGCGAGACAGCGGAAGTCCGTTTTCACAATGCGCTCCGTCCCGGTAAAATTTCCATTCAGAAAGTGGATGCCACCGGCGAACCTCTTGCCGGAGCAAAATTCCAGCTGTTATGGAGCCAGGACGGGCATCAGTGGACTCCGGTAAGCTACTCTGACAAGGCAGATGTGGTTCTGGGCGGATGCAGCAATCCGTCTGTACAGGATGGCTGTCTCACCACAGGAAAAGACGGACTAATCACCTGGGAGCATCTTTATCCCGGTATTCAGTACCGTATCTTTGAAATCGAAGCTCCCGAAGGTTACTCACTTCTGGCAGATGCCGCTTTCCAGGGTGAACTGCCCGCAGAAAACCTGACCGTAAGTCTCCGGGTTGTAAATACCCCCTCCTTTCTGCTCCCCAAGACCGGAAGTTCCGCAGTCCGGGTACTTTCTCTAACTGCCGCACTTTGCTGCATGACTGGCCTTATTTTGTGCTTTAGCCACAGAAAAAAGCGATGAATCTAACACCTTACCATGCCAGGGATCAGCCCTGGTTTTTTCATGCCCCCATGTCTTCTCTGCGCCATTGGTTCCCATTAAAAATTACACTGAAAGGACTGTTTTACCATGAAAAACCTGAAGAAAATTTTATCTGTATGTCTGTGTCTGATGATGCTTCTCTCCTGCGTTCCCGCTGTATCCGCTGCGGAAGTTCCCGATGCTGTCATCCATATGGATGCTCCCTGCTCCCTGACCATTTGGAAATACGACTGGACCAACGCGCTGAAAGACGGTGTCTGGAATGAAGATTCCTTTGTCTCCACCGGCTGGCGTGAAAGCTATGTGGAAGAAGTTCTGGGCGGCGCCGTCCGAAAGGGCAATACCGACAATGCCTCTGGCAATTCCCTTGGCAACGGTCAGACCTCCAATGGCTACGCAGTGAAAGGCGTAGAGTTCAGCTATCTGCGTGTTGCAGATATTGTGACCTTTACCGAGTCTGCAAACGATCAGCATCCCGACTACAATCTGACGCAGGTTCTCTACGGCTTTGACAAAGTTAAATCCGCAGATCTGCTCAAGGCAATTGGACTTGCAGACGGTGTCAACCGCTACACAAACGCAGATGCCACAGATAAGCTGAATACAGCCAATTACTACTACACCTCTGATACCATCAACAAGGCCCTTGCCGCCGCTCTGGAAGCAAATTCCACCACAGTAAAGGATTCCCTGGAAACCTACATGGCCACCAATGGCGGCACCGCTATGAATCTGACAAACGAAAACGGAAAGTCTTCCGCAGAAAACCTTCCTGTTGGTTTGTATCTCTGCGTGGAAACCAAAGTTCCCGAAATGGTCACCTCTACCACCGCTCCCTTCTTCGTGTCCCTTCCTATGACTACTGTTTCCGGCAATGCGCACTCGGCTTCCCCCGAAGGCGGTCATGCCTGGAATTATGACGTTGTCGTTTATCCCAAACAGGAAACAGGTATTCCCACCCTGGAAAAGACAGTTCGCGAATCTAAAAAGGACACCGGTAAGAATCACGCATCCAGTGCCATCACCGACGGCTATTCCCACAACGCCACCGGTTCTGCTGGCGACGTAATGGAGTACCAGATCATCTCCACGCTGCCCATGCTCACCTCCAAAGCCACCAGTCTCAGTGTCTACAACCTCTATGATTCTCTTTGTGAAGGTTTGACCTACAACAAAAAAGATGTGCAGATTGAGTTCTTCTCTGACAAGGACTGCACCACTAAGATTGCTGATTGGAAACAGGATGACGGCAGATTTACAGTCAGCTATTCGGAAGACGGCAGACATATGACCATCGATGTCACCCAGACGGGGCTGGATGAGATGAACGGAAACACCGAGAATATCAACGGCAAACTCTATAAGGGCTATTCCAATTACACTATGCGGGTCACTTATACCGCAGTCATTAACTCCGATGCATCTTTCATCTATGGTCACAATGGCAATCCCAATGATGTGGTATTGACCTGGAAGCGTACCAGTTCTGACTACTATGACACCCTCATCGATGATGCCCATGTCTATTCCTTCGGCATTGATATTACCAGGCTGTTCAGTGAAATGGACACAGCGAAAGCCGATCTCTATCAGTATGTAAAGTTCAAGATCCGCAATGCCACCGATGGCTATTGGGTTACTGCAAAACGAAATGAGCAGGAAGGTATCTATTACGCAGTCGGCCACACAGCAGAGGAAAAAGATGCAACCATCTTTACCCCTGTTACCTGCAACGGGAAATTGGGTCAGGTCATGGTAAAGGGACTGGAAGACGATGAATACATCATTACGGAGGTAGAAACCGCCAGCGGATATACCCTCCTGAAAGATGCAATCCACGTAACCATTACCGCTGTTGACGATACCTCCCGCCCCTGTCCCATCTATGGGAAGGATTCGCTGGGTGTTCTGCAGAATGATCCCCATTACAGCTTTAACGGCGGTCAGGATCTCCATTTGGCAAACATTCCCCAGAAGCAGCTGGCCCATAACTACATGACTGCATCTGCTGCCGTGGACAAAAACAAGGTCAATATGCTGGAGGACAACGGTTCTCCCAACGCAGAAGTACCCCTCACTATCATCAATACAAAGGGCTTTGACCTTCCTCAGACCGGTGATCATGGCACCTGGATGTACAGTGTGCTGGGCATTGTCCTGATGGCAGGTGCTCTGGGCACCATCGTGCTGGTTTCCCGGAAAAAGCACGTACAGTAAGCTGCCACAGCTTCCGGGGAATCTTCCCCGGAAGCACGTCAGGAGGAATCGATACGAATAAACAAAAGTGCATTACCATCATCCTTGCTGTATGTGCCTTTATGCTGGCGCTGGGACTTACGGTATACCCCATTGTCAGCACTGCATACAACGAAAAACACCAATCTCAAATCCACACACAATATCAGGAGATGGTTGAACAAACCAATCAGAACACCTTGCTGGAAGCCAGAAAGCAGGCGCAAACCTATAATCTCACAATCCGTCCCGGTGCTCAGGATTCTTTCGCCCATGACACACTCATGGAAGCCGCAGAAACCTACGGCGAACTTTTGAATTTGGGCGGTGACGGCATTATGGGCTATGTGGAAATTCCCAAAATCCATGTAAAGCTGCCTATCTACCACGGCACAAACAATTCCACGCTGGAACTTGGAATCGGTCATCTGCTGGGAAGTTCCCTCCCCATCGGCGGTGAAAATACCCATACAGTACTGACAGCCCACTCCGGCATGGCAAGTCAGAAAATGTTTTCTGACCTTCCCCAGCTGCAAACGGGGGATGTTTTCTATCTGGATGTGCTGGGCGAACGGCTTGCTTATCAGGTAGACCAGATCAACACTGTACTGCCCCATGATACGACCTTTCTGGGAATCGAAAACGGACAGGATCAGTGTACCCTTGTGACCTGTACCCCGTTCGCTGTCAATACCCACAGATTGCTGGTACGCGGCAGCCGTATTCCATACGAGAAAGCGGAAATAATCACAGAGGAAACTGCTGTAGAGGAAGCTCCTGTCTCAACCTGGGAACAGGAATACTTCAAAGGAGTTTTTCTGGGGCTTGCCCTGGTAGCTTTGGTGGGTATTGTCCTGATCGTGATTCATTTTCGCAGGAGGGGTCATTATGAAGCTCCTTAAATCCATTTTCGTGCTGTTCCTTACACTTCTGTTCCTGCTGGGGCTGACGATCTCCTGCTATCCTCTGGTTTACGGTGCTGTTGTCGATCAGCAAATCCAATCCGCTGCCCAAGTATTCCTGGATTCCACCCAGGAAACAGCACAGTCTTCCTCATATCTTCCAGATATTTCCAGTTCAGAAACTACCGTGATACATCACGAAGAACTATGGGATGCTATGGGTGAATACAATCAAGAAATCTGGGCACAGCGTCAGGCCGGATTGAAAGATCCCTGGTCTTACCAGCAGCCTGCCTTTACACTGGCAGAATATGGCCTGGAAGATGAAGTCTTTGGTGTTATCTCCATTCCCAAACTGGATCTGGAAATGCCCCTGTATCTCGGAGCCACCAATCAGCATATGGCAGATGGGGCGGCAATCCTCAGTCAAACCAGTATTCCCATCGGAGGTAAAAATACAAACTGTATCATTGCCGGACACCGAGGATGGCGAGGTGCTGCCTATTTCCGCAACATCCCTGAACTTCAAGTGGGCGATACTGTAACCATTACCAATCTCTGGGAGGAACTTCACTACCGTGTTGTTGAAACCAAAATCATAAATCCAAGTGATGTGAAAGCCGTGCATATTCAGGAAAATAAAGATCTCATCACACTGCTGACCTGCCACCCTTATGCCAGCGGCGGCAAACAGCGATTTCTGGTGATCTGTGAAAGGAGTGATGTTCCTTTCTAAACTGTAAAAGCCGCAGAAATAGCGGACCCGATTTGAAAGGAGGAATCCCCATCTATCGTCCGTCGGGCATAAAAAAGCAGGACGAAATTAAATCAACAACAAATTAAAAAGGAGGACAGCCGGAATCACGCCGCAGACAGCGGCAGTCGTTCCGGCTTTTTTATGCCTATGATTTCTATCTATTTGATTTCAAAGTATTCCGGCTGAATTTCTACATGGAATTTTTCAACGAAGCAATTACTGTTCTTCAGACTCTGGTTGTTGCTCTGGGTGCAGGTCTCGGCATCTGGGGCGCCATTAACCTTCTGGAAGGTTATGGCAATGACAACCCTGGTGCCAAGTCCCAGGGCATGAAGCAGCTCATGGCTGGCGGCGGTGTCGCACTGATCGGAACCGTCCTGGTGCCTCTGCTGTCCGGCCTGTTCGGTTAAATGATGTAAAATTCCTGCCCCTTCCCACAGAAGGGGCAGAAAGGAGTGTAAATCCCAATGGATTTTTTATGGTCGAGCATAGAGCAGTGGCTCAAAAAGCTGCTGATCGGCGGAATCACCGACAACCTGACCGGAATGTTCGACGCAGTCAACAACCAGGTCGCTGACATATCCGGTCAGATTGGGCAGACACCTCAGGGGTGGAATGCGAGCATCTTTCATATGATCGAGAATCTCTCCGAAACAGTCATCCTCCCCATCGCCGGTGCGATTCTTGCCTTTGTCATGACATTGGAATTGATCCAGCTCATCACAGAGAAAAACAATCTCCATGACCTGGATACCTGGATTTTTTTCAAATGGGTCTTCAAAAGTGCCGCTGCGATCCTCATTGTCTCAAAAACGTGGGCTATCGTCATGGGTGTCTTTGAAGCCACACAGAGCGTAGTGGCACAGTCTACAGGATTGATCCAGGGCAGTACATCCATTGATATCTCCTCCATTCTAGGGGATCTCACCAGCCGTCTGGAGGCAATGGAACTGGGCCCTCTGTTTGGATTGTGGTTTCAATCCTTATTTATCGGTGTGACCATGTGGGCGCTGACCATCTGCATTTTCATCGTCATCTATGGGCGCATGATTGAAATCTACCTGGTGACTTCCGTAGCACCAATCCCTATGGCCACCATGATGGGCAAGGAGTGGGGCGGTATGGGACAGAGTTATATCCGTTCCCTGCTGGCGTTGGGCTTCCAAGCGTTTCTCATCATTGTATGCGTGGCAATCTATGCCGTTCTCGTACAGCACATTGCCACGCAAACTGATATTATCGCTGCCATCTGGACCTGCATGGGTTATACCGTTCTGCTGTGTTTCACTCTCTTCAAAACAGGTTCCCTTGCCAAATCCGTTTTTGCAGCACATTAAGGAGGAATCACAAATTGGCTTATGTCCCTGTACCCAAAGACCTGACTACCGTAAAAACCAAAGTCCTATTCAATCTAACCAAGCGTCAGCTCATCTGCTTTAGTGCCGGTGCGCTGGCAGGCATCCCGGTTTTCTTTCTGCTGAGGAAGCCCGCCGGAACCAGTACCGCCGCTATGCTCATGATGCTGATCATGATGCCATTTTTCATGTTTGCCATTTTCGAAAAGAATGGCCGTCCTTTGGAAAAGATTCTCTCTGATATGATTCAGGTAACCATAATCCGTCCGAAGCAACGGCCCTATAAAACAAATAACTTCTATGACGTATTGCAGCGGCAGGAAGCATTAGACAAGGAGGTTGCAGAAATTGTTCGCGGCACTCACACAAAAGCTGCGCCAACTGGCAGGGTTCCAGAAAGAAGGACCCGCACAGTCGGTAAAAACAAGTAAAAAACTTTCCCGGGCTGAAAAGAAAGCAATTGAAGCGGCCATTGCTCGGGCCAACCACACCGACAAGAAAGAAAAATCTGCCCAAGACAGCATTCCCTATGAGCGGATGTGGCCGGACGGCATTTGTCGGGTAAAAGACGGCATTTACTCCAAGACAATCCAGTTTCAGGATATCAATTATCAGCTGTCCCAAAATGAAGATAAAACTGCAATCTTCGAAGGCTGGTGTGACTTTCTGAACTACTTTGACAGTTCAATCCATTTTCAGCTGTCCTTTCTCAATCTGGCCGTCAGTGAGGATTCCTTCACCAATACCATCTCCATCCCCTTACAGGGAGATGATTTCGACTCCATCCGCATCGAGTATATGTCCATGCTCCAGCACCAGCTGGCAAAAGGCAATAACGGACTTGTGAAAGCTAAGTATTTGACCTTTTCCATTGCCGCCGCTTCGATCAAAGCTGCAAAGCCCCGACTGGAACGAATCGAGACGGATATTCTCAACAACTTCAAGCGTCTGGGTGTCTCCGCCCAAAGCCTGGACGGCAGAGAACGCTTAAAACAGATGCACAGTATCTTTCATATGGATGAGCAGGTTCCCTTTACTTTTGACTGGGGCTGGCTGGCTCCATCCGGTCTATCGACCAAAGACTTCATCGCTCCCAGTTCTTTTGAGTTCAGCACCGGCAAACAGTTCCGTATGGGAAAGAAATACGGAGCTGTCAGCTTCCTGCAAATTCTGGCTCCTGAACTGAACGATCGGATACTGGCTGACTTTCTGGACATGGAAAGCTCTCTCATCGCAAATATACATATTCAGTCCATCGATCAGGTCAGTGCCATCAAAACGGTGAAGCATAAAATCACAGATCTCGATAAGGCTAAAATCGAAGAACAGAAGAAAGCTGTTCGTGCCGGCTATGACATGGACATCATTCCCTCGGATCTGGCTACCTACGGTACGGAAGCCAAGAAACTTCTACAGGATCTCCAGAGCCGTAATGAGAGAATGTTTCTGCTCACCTTCCTGGTAGTCAATACCGCTGACACACAGCGCCAGCTGAACAACAACGTCTTTCAGGCAGCTTCCATTGCTCAGAAGCATAACTGTCAGTTGGTTCGACTGGATTTTCAGCAGGAAGAAGGACTTATGTCTTCTCTTCCTTTGGGGCAAAACCTCATTGATATCCAGCGGGGACTTACCACATCCAGCACCGCAATCTTCGTTCCCTTCACCACGCAGGAATTATTCCAGCCAGGAAAAGAAGCCTTGTACTGCGGAATCAATGCTCTTTCCAGTAACCTTATCATGGTGGATCGAAAACTCCTCAAGAACCCCAACGGTCTGATTTTAGGTACGCCCGGTTCCGGCAAGAGTTTTTCCGCAAAGCGTGAGATTGCCAACTGTTTTCTGCTGACCAATGATGACATCATTATCTGCGACCCGGAAGCAGAATACGCATCTCTGGTGGAACGTCTGCACGGTCAGGTCATTCATATCTCCCCCACGTCAAACGATTATGTAAACCCTCTGGATCTGAACCTGGATTATTCCGATGATGAAAGTCCCTTGTCCCTCAAGAGCGACTTCATTCTCTCCCTGTGTGAACTGATTGTTGGCGGCAAGGACGGACTGAAACCTGTAGAGAAAACCATTATCGACCGCTGTGTCCGCCTGGTATATACCAATTACCTGAATGACCCTCGTCCTGAGAATATGCCCATTCTGGAAGACCTCTATAATCTTCTCCGCAGTCAGGACGAAGCGCAAGCACAGTACATTGCAACGGCCCTTGAAATCTACGTCACCGGCAGTCTGAACGTATTCAACCACAGGACGAATATCGATATCAACAACCGCATCGTATGCTTTGACATTAAAGAGCTGGGCAAACAGCTGAAAAAGATCGGTATGCTGGTAGTACAGGATCAAGTGTGGAACCGTGTCACCATCAACCGTGCCGCCCGCAAGTCCACCCGCTACTATATCGACGAAATGCACCTGCTGCTCAAAGAGGAACAGACTGCCAGCTATACCGTTGAAATCTGGAAGCGTTTCAGAAAATGGGGCGGTATTCCCACCGGCATCACGCAGAATGTCAAAGATCTTCTGGCCTCCCGAGAAGTGGAGAATATCTTTGAAAACAGCGACTACATCTATATGCTGAACCAGGCCGGCGGCGACCGAAAAATTCTGGCCCAGCAGCTTGGCATCAGCCCCCATCAGCTCTCCTACGTCACCCATTCCGGGGAAGGCGAAGGTCTTCTTTTCTATGGCAGTGTAATACTGCCCTTTGTGGATCACTTCCCGAAGGATACAGAGCTGTACCGTATTATGACAACCAAACTTTCCGAAGTACAAAAGGAGGATACTAAATTATGAACCCCACCAAAATCAATACCGCAATCTTTTTGGAAGAAGCCCTGACGGCACATCACAAGTTTGTGCTGTCTATGATGGCAGATGCAGTCCAGGAAAGCAGAGTCGCCGCCGATGACAGCTTCAGCCTGAATGAAAAAGGAACTGCCGGGCTGCTGCGCTTGATGGAAATCTTGTGCGCCATCCATACTCCTGCCCATCCTATCGTCTTAGAGGGTAAGGGTACGCAGCTGCTTGCAGATGTGGTGCCTCAGATTTATGCCTATCTGACTATGCATCTTCTGAAAGGTGCTGAGGGTCTGGCAATCTATGTGGAACTCCAGCACATGATGGCCCAGCTGGTACAGGATGCCTGGTATGAATAAGGAACCGCGTCTGCGGTTTACCGATGAAGAGCGGGCTGATCCGGCTTTAGAAGTTCCCATCCGAAAAGCAGAAAAAGCTGCCAAGAAAGCAGACCGTGCCCAAGCAAAGATTCCTAAAAAAGCCATCAAAGAACGCACAGTCGATCCTACCACCGGTAAGACGACTGTGCGTTTACAGTTTGAGGACAAAAAGCCCCCCTCCAAGTTGGTTCACCATCTGCAAAATACACCTGCCGAAGTAACCGCTAATATGGTTCATAAAGAAGTCCGTGAATCTGAGGATGACAACGTGGGCGTGGAAAGCGCCCACAAGTCTGAGGAAGTCGCAGAAGCTGCCGTAAGACACCTGCGGGACGGCTATCACAGTCACAAACTTCAACCCTATCGGCAAGCCGCTCGTGCAGAGAAGAAATTGCAGAAGGCCAACATTCAGGTCTTATATCAGCAATCTTTGCAAAACAATCCGCAGTTTTCCAGCAACCCCATTTCCAGGATGCGTCAGAAACAGGCTATCAAACGGCAGTACGCCGCCGCAAAACACAGCGGGCAGGCATACCATACGGTACAAGCAGTACCGTCGATTCCGCAGACAGCTAAGAAGGCCGTAAAAGAAACCAAACAGTTTATCGTGCGGCATTGGAAAGGTCTGGGAATCGTGGCTGCTTTTCTTCTGATGCTTTGCTTCCTTCTGAATACAGTGTCCTCCTGTTCTGTGATGGTACAGTCTGTCAGCTCCGTTCTGGCTGGCTCCACCTTTCCTTCTCAGGATTCTGATATGTTGGGTGCAGAGGCCGCTTACGCAGCCATGGAAGCAGAGCTCCAGGCATATCTGGATCACTATGAAGATACCCACGATTATGACGAATACTTCTTTGATCTGGACGAAATTGGTCACGATCCCTATGTATTGATTGCCATTCTCTCTGCCTATCACGGCGGCGAATGGACCTTACCTGAGATTGAAGGCACCCTCACGATGCTCTTTGAAAAGCAGTACATTCTCACCGAGGATGTGACGCAGGAATTCCAGCCTGCAACCTCTATCGACAAAAACGGAAACACCATAACCACCACCGAAGTTTATCAGGTGTGTCATGTCACGCTTAAAAACATGGACTTATCCCATCTTCCTGTCTATATCATGGGCGAGGATAAGCTTTCCAGTTATGCGGTCTACATGGCTACCCTTGGAAATCGACCAGACCTGTTTCCGCAGTCGAATTTTCCCCATGCATCGGTTCCCATTGATCCGCCCAAATACGATGTTCCGCCGGAAGCCCTGGCAGATGAACGGTTTGCCGCCATCCATAGAGAAGCAGAAAAATATTTAGGTTATCCCTATGTCTGGGGTGGCTCTAACCCCTCTACTTCTTTTGATTGCAGCGGCTATGTCAGCTGGGTCATCAATCATTCCGGTTGGAATGTCGGACGACTTGGTGCTCAGGGCTTGTGTAATATCTGCACACCGGTCTCCAAAAGCAATGTCCGCCCCGGAGATCTTGTCTTTTTCAAGGGAACCTATGACACCCCTGGCGTTTCCCATGTAGGCATCTATGTGGGAAACGATGTGATGATCCACTGCGGCAATCCCATTTCCTACACCAATCTGAAATCTAATTATTGGCAGCAGCATTTCTACACCTACGGGCGTCTGCCCGCCCCCTGAAAGGAGCGAACTACAATGAATCCCAAAATTACGAAACTGAAATCTCTGCGGAGAAAAAATGAAGATCTGATTGCAAAGCTTCGTGCTCAGAACGCAGATATCGATCAGCAGGTCACTGAGCTTGAAAATCTGGAAATCATCGGGATGGTCCGCAAAATGGGCCTGACCCTGGAGGCGCTGGAAACAGTCATTCAGAATCCCTGCAAGCATACAGAAGGCAGTGAGCAAGAGGAGGCAGAAGAATATGTGTAAAAGAAAGTCTCGACTGTTACTATGTGTCTCAATCGTGCTGCTGATAATCTCCGCACTGGCTATGCCCGTTTTTGCCCAGGCTGAACCTGATGCAGAAGATCCCATTCCCGAAGCAGAGGAAACAGCACAGCCTTCTGAAACCGTCCCGCCTGAGACTGTCCCCCCTGAGACTATCCCACCCGAGACCACTGCCCCGGAAACTACCATGCAGGCTCTGCTTTACTGTAAGGAAACCCATAAGCAGTTTATTGAAATTCAGGATCGGGACGGCAATACATTTTACATCATAATTGATTACGATGCGCCTATCGACGAGAAGGAAGAACTGTATAAAACTTACTTTCTGAATGCGGTAGATACGGAAGATCTCGCCGCACTGGCAGAAGGCGGAAAACTCCCCACTTGCAGCTGCAAAGAAAAATGTATTCCCGGCAAGATCAATCTGAACTGTCCTGTCTGTGCCTCCAATATGAGCGAATGCATGGGCCGGGAGCCCGCTCCCCCAAAAGAACCGGAACCCACACAGCCCGCTGCATCTGAAAAGAAAAGCGGAATGAATCCTGTGGTAATTGTGATTCTTCTGGCAAGTTTCGGCGGTGGAGCTTTCTATCTTTTCCAGCAAAAGAAAGCAAAAGCTCAGCCCGCCGCTGTCAATCCCGATGATTACGACGAGGATTCCGAAGAAACCTGGGAAACAGAAGAATACGACCTGGAAGGAGAGGATGAAAGCGAGGATGCACTGGAATGAGGCGCTTTACAAACAGTCCCATTGAGGATTTGATGCAGGACCCGCCCCAAATGGCACCCCCTGCCCTTCCGCTGCCGCCACGCGAACACCCCTGCTATGGTTGTGGAAATTACATGGGTACGCCCTGTGTCGGACTTTGCACAAAAGAAATGTTAAAGTTCCTGAATAGAAAGGAAGAAAACTATGAAGCTAGTCATCGCTGAAAAGCCCTCTGTAGCCCAAAGCCTGGCTACTGTACTGGGAGCAACAAACAGAAATGACGGTTATCTGGAGGGCGGCGGCTGGCGTGTCAGCTGGTGCGTGGGGCATCTGGCTGGACTTGCCGATGCAGACACCTATGACCCCAAGTATGCCAAGTGGCGCTATGACGATCTGCCCATCCTGCCCCAGCACTGGCAGATGGTGGTGAACGCCACCCGGCTGTTCTCTGTGTTGTACCAGCGGACTCTCAACATCGGTCGGGTCATGTCCCCAACGCTGGCGCTCATTGTTCAGCGAGAAGCGGAGATCAGCACTTTTCAGCCGGAGCCGTTTTACAGCGTGGCTCTGAAGCTGCCCGATTTCACCGTCAGCAGCGAGCGCATGAAAGAAAAAGCCGCCGCTGAACAGATCATAGCAGACTGTACGGATGCTGCGGTGGTCACACAGGTGGAGCGTAAAGAGAAAAGCGAAAAACCGCCTGCGCTCTATGACCTGACCACCTTGCAGCGTGATGCCAACCGCCTGCTGGGCTACACCGCACAGCAAACACTGGACTATCTGCAAAACCTTTACGAGAAGAAACTCTGTACCTATCCCCGAACTGACAGCCGTTACCTTACCTCGGATATGGCAGATAGCCTTCCAGAGCTGGTACAGCTGACTGCGGATGCGATGCCATTTGTAAACGGTGCAGATATTTTCTGCAATGCCGGACAGGTCATCAACGACAAAAAGGTGTCCGACCACCATGCAGTCATCCCCACCAAAAACATCAAAGACGCAGACCTCTCTGCGCTCCCGGTTGGTGAACACTCGGTGCTGGAGCTTGTGGCAAGGCGTCTGCTCTGTGCCGTGGGACAGCCCCATGTGTATACAGAAACCACGGTGACTGCTGAGTGCGGCGGACACTCCTTTACTGCAAAAGGAAAAACCATCCTTACACCCGGATGGAAAGCACTCAATCAGGAATCCGGCAAAGAGGAAAAACCGCTGCCGGAGCTGAGCGAAGGACAGACACTTGCGCTCACAAGTGCCAGCATCAAGGAAGGTAAAACCAGTCCACCCAAGTCCTATACCGAAGATACGCTGCTGTCCGCTATGGAAACCGCAGGGGCAAAAGAAATGCCGGAGGACGCAGAGCGGAAAGGGCTGGGAACGCCTGCTACCCGTGCCGG
>RCNI01001053.1_pt1 | contig 15650 bp, 14 predicted proteins | sample 2041151 | NCBI WGS metagenome assembly RCNI01 (sample SAMN09708214, study PRJNA481090) | feces metagenome | isolation source: feces | place: Antarctica: Albino Rookery | reverse complement strand
TGGCCTCTCTTCGAGATTGAAAATGGCGTATGGACTATGAAGAAGAACCGTAAGCCAAAGCCAATCGAGGAGTTCTTGAAGCCACAGGGTCGCTTTAAGCACATGTTCAAGCCTGGCAATGAGCACCTCATCGAGGAGTTCCAGACCAACGTTGATCGTCGCTATGCTTACATTGAGGCACAGTGCGAGATGTCTGCACGTTACCAGGAGATTCTTGAGGAGAAGGGTCTTCCTCTCATCTCAGATCCTGTACTTGCTATGCAGTCTGGCTCTAAGGAAACTTTCCAGATGTAATTCATCTTTCAAATCGCTCTTCCGTATCTTGCGGAAGGGCGATTTTTATTTGTATGTTCAAAGGGTAAAAAAAGGGACCTATATCGTGTAGATACAGGTCCGTTTAAGTAATTATGTAATTGATTAGAACTCTACTTCAACTCCGCGAAGCTCTTCTTCGGTAAGGTGAGCTCCGTCGAAAGTGATGTGTTCTGTGATGGTCTCGCAAGGCTCACCTTCAAGATATGCCTTGTAAGCCTTTCCATAAGCTTCGATTCCATTTTCGAACAAGTCAATGAAGCTTTCGGTTCGCTGCTGGTGGGTGTTTGGATCTTCCCACTTATAGTGGTCAAGATTCAAAAGTGTTGAGTCAGCACTATCAGCACGACGGTGGCAAAGTGACTGAATCTGTGAATACTTTCCTGAGCTTGTGCCTTCAAGAACCCTTACAACGTGGCTCATGGTGCTTCCCAAAGGCTCAATGGTTGTGTAGATCCACTTCATGTCGTCGATGCTATTTGCAACTTCAGTTGCAGGGAAATCAATTCCTAGGCCATGAACGATTGCGTAATTCATAAGCGCACCTACAACGCGCTTTACGCGATCTGAGTTAGGTACATAATCTTTTGGCTGTACCTGAGAGATCTGAAGCCCGAAGAATCGAAGCATAAGAATTGAATCTAAATCACTCTCAATAACACCATGAACAGCTCCTGATGATTCTGCAAGCTCCTCATCCATTTCCTGAATAGCGTATTGTGTAGAATAGATGTAAGGATGCACGGTTTTATCGAGGATATAGTGTGAAAGGTAGCCCAAAACATAAGCAAGACCCACACTATAGTCTTCCTCAGGAAGCTTCTTGAGAGCCTGACGAAGAGCATTGAGGGTCTTGGACATTTTCTCTGAATGGAGATCACTTGCTACCTGATGGGCAAGTTTAATCTGAGAAGGGGTAGCGCGACAACGGAAAAACATAGGGTCAGGACCCTGATTTCCAATTGAGAATGCATCTTTCTCATCTTGGGTAGTAAAAAGAGAAGAGAAATTCTTCTCGCACACCATCTGTCCGAAGACATTATGTGTTATCAAAGCTGGCATTAAAACTCCTTCTGCCTTATAGAAACATCATCTTACCGATTCCTTTTTATAAAAAATCCCCTTTTGGGGAGCGTATCAGTAAAACATACATTACAATATAGTAACCGAAAAGACCGTTCCAAGAGGTCTTTTTTTTACCTTATCGGTAATATGTATAAAATTGGAAAGTGGAGTCATTTATGTACACAAAAAATGAAAGAAATTGGGTGCTTTATGATGTTGGTAATTCAGCATTGTTCATGCTCATTACTGCATTTGTCCCAATGTATTTCAAGACCTTGCTCGGAGAGGGTTCATCTCCAGATGAGCTCGTAGTTCTTTGGGCAAACGCACAGACTGTTACCTCATTGATTGTAGCAATTCTCGTGCCTATCCTTGGACCTTTTGCAGACTACCCTGGAAAGAAGATTAAGTTCTTCAACATCTTCTTTATGCTCGGGGTATTAGGCTGCTTGGTTTTGGGATTCATCACAAACGTAACCATGTTCTTGATTGTTTACGTTTTGATGGCAATCGGCCTTAACGCTTCTTTGGTATTCTACGATGCAATGCTCGTTGACGTTACCGATGAGGACCGTATGGACCACGTAAGCTCTTCAGGCTATGCTTGGGGCTACATTGGATCTGTATTCCCATTCATCCTCAGCATGCTCGTTTTCATGTTCCCTCAGTACGTTGGCCTCGGTGAGGATCTTGCTCATCGTATGCCATTTGTAATTACTGGTCTTTGGTGGCTTATCTTCACTATTCCTATGCAGAAGACCTATGTTCAGAAGCACTCCAAGGATGTTTCTGAGATTTCCGTCAAGCATACTTTGTATGAACTTGGACAGACGGTTAAATCAATTTGTTCTGGTGAGGATCGTAGGGTTTTCTTCTTCCTCCTCGCATTCTTCTTCTACATTGACGGTGTTCACACCGTAATTTCAATGTCTGCTACTTACGCAATTTCTCTTCAGATTCCAGATGAGCAGATGCTTCTTGCATTCCTCTGGACTCAGTTTGTAGCATTCCCATCTGCACTTCTTTACGGAAAGCTCTCCCACAAGGTTGGAACTCTTCGCATGATCCGTATTGGTGTAGCAGCTTACGTAGGTGGCGTATTCTTCGCTGCTTTCTGGTTGAAGACCGCAACTGGCTTCTATGCATTGGCAACCTTGATTGGTATGTTCCAGGGTGGCGTTCAGGGACTTTCCCGCAGCTACTTCGGACGCATCATTCCTAAGGAGCGTGCTAACGAGTACTACGGCTTCTTCGACATCTTCGGAAAAGCAGCTGCTGTTGTTGGAACTGTAATGGTTGCAGCAATTACAAGCGCTACTGCAAATCCTAGCTACGGCGTATTGTCCATCGCAATCTTGCTCTTCATCGGATTCGTCCTTCTTGTTAAGGTTCAGAGAATCGATAAAGAAATGGAATGCGAAGCATAAAATATTGCATTATGTGTATACAGACCTCGGTTTTTGGACCGGGGTCTTTTTCTATATATGTAAGAAGATGTACACTATAGATATGATAATTCGAAAAAAGGTGGGGTATGAATCCAGTCATTATTGTTCCTACCTATTGGGACGATAATCAATCGAATAACCGAGACTTTGCAACTTTGAAGTCCTACGATCATGCGACACATATCGACTCGCCTGATCCGGAGCTTGAAAAGTGTCTGTCTTCTCTTGAAGAGGTCAATGGTGTCATGCACGTCATTGTTCTTCTTGTATGCCCTTATGAGACACATCAGAGGGCTAAAGAGCGTGTGAGAGCCATCTGCTCTAAGCACGCATCTTTGAATATCTCCCTTATAACTCAGGATGAAGCCTCTATCATCCAGCGCATCATCCAGCTCATCGTTCCTGAAATGAAAGGTGAGTATATAAGCCTCAGAGGTTATGGCTCTATTAAGAATATGGGTTTGTGTGCTGCGGCTATCTATGGCCACGATTGCGCGGTATTTATGGATGATGACGAGATCGCCTTGGATCCGAATTTCTTAATCGATGGAATTTATGGACTCGGACGTAAGAATCGTCAGAACATCCCATTGCTTGTAAAAAGTGGTTATTACCAAAGAGCCGACGGATCTCCTTATGCGGATGACTCGAAGATTGCCTGGGCAGATAAGTACTGGGACAAGAAGAAGGCTTTTAACGCATGGATGTCAGGTGCTTTGGCTGGAACGCGCATATCGAAGTCAAACATCTTGTGTAAGGGCTGCATGGCTTTGCATGCTGAAGCATATACCAAGGTGGCATTCGATCCCTTCATCACGCGCGGTGAGGATATGGACTATCTAATCTCTCTGCGCATGTATGGAATTGATGTTTGGTTTGATAAAAACTGGTACGTTCGCCATTTGCCTCCAATGCAAAAGCATACGGCACCGAGATTTCTGGCTGACTCCTATCGCTGGATTTACGAGGCTCAGAAGGTCTCATGGGCAAATGCTCATACAAAACTTCGTCCTATTACAGTAAGTTCGCTTTCACCTTATCCAGCTGAGTGGATTCGCCCAGAAGTTATATCAAACATCACAACTACCTGTAAACGCAGGATGATGACGAGTCGTGAGAAAAGTAGCTATTACAAGATTAGAAAAGAGCATCTTCCAGAAGCTATCGAATATGCTCAGAAGAATGCCTCGAGCTATTTTGTATTTATGAACTTCTGGCCTACTGTTATGTTGGAGCTTTGGAACCACAAGGAATTGGCTGCAAAGATTAACGAGACCGCTCAGATTGAAATCATCGAAGATTTCACCTCGAAACACGAAAATAACGATGACGTTGAACTTATGGATCCATCAGTTCTGTAGTTCTTCGGTTTAACCTGGAGTTTTATGAAGGATTTTGAAGATTTTTACTTCCATAGTATGAGGATTAGCTTCTTTCTGGGAACAGTATCCTCATTTATCCTGCTCGCTTTAGGATTTGTGCAAAACAGTCCTGGAATGATGGGAGTGGGTGGTGTCAGTTTTGCCATGTTGCTCTTTAGCGACATATTCTTTACCCTGATGCCGGGAATGCTCAAAGATCAGGCAACGGAAAACACGCTTAAGCTTACGACAATTACGCTCGATGAGATGAGGCGTGGCTTCAACGAGGATACTTGCCAGGCAATCTGTGATGCACTTTTGCCTCAGGTTCAGGCTATTGGTATTGAGATTACCGATACGGAGCGTGTTTTGGGCTATGCGGGGCTTGACCCTGAGCGCCATCCAGTGGGAGAGCAGATTTATACAGCGGCTACACGTGAGGTTATTAAGCACGCAAAGATGCAAACCTTCAGCGCTATCAATGAGGATGAGAGTCTCTTTACATTAGGTAGGCAAAAGCCTCATTTCATTCCTGCAGGAGTAGTTGTACCCTTGATCATTCAAGATAAGGTTGTGGGTACTATTAAGTTCTTCTATGAGAAGAAGCGCGATATTAATAAAACCCAGATGGCTATTGCTTGGGGATTTGGACAAATCTTGAGCATGGAGCTTTCTGCCCATGAGCTTGACCGTCTGGCTGAGCTCACTGCAAAAGCTGAGGTTAAGGCTTTGCAGGCTCAGATCAATCCTCATTTCTTGTTCAACACTCTCAATACTATCGCTGCTCTAGTGCGAACTGATCCTGTAAAAGCTCGTAATTTGCTTCGTGAATTTGCAGTCTTCTATAGGCAAACCCTTGAAAATTCAGAATCAAAGATTCCAATCCAAAAGGAACTTGAGCAAACGAGGCGATATTTGACCTTTGAGTATGCTCGTTTTGGTGAAGATCGCATTGCTGAATTTGAACATATTTCACCAACGTGTGAAAATGTACATGTACCGGCTTTTATTATTCAGCCTTTGGTTGAAAATGCAGTGCGTCATGCAATGGGTGACGAGAAGCCACTACACATCAATATTTTGGTGGGATCGGATGGCTCAGATTGCCTAATCTCGGTTATCGATGATGGTGTGGGAATGGAAGAGGAGACGGTTGAGATGCTCCTTGATAAGAATCATCCTCTCGCAAAATCAGAAAAAGGGTGTGGAGTTGCTCTTCACAATGTTGCTGAGCGAATTGAGAAGTTTTATGGTGCAGGATCTGGATTGGAGATTATGTCCAAGATAGATGAGGGTACCTGTGTTACACTGCGTCTTGCTAATGTTATCGATACTTCAGATATTGATACTCTTAGTTAAATTTTTGATTATATAAAGGAAATATTTGCTATGTTGAATGCAATGATTGTTGATGATGAGGCACCAGCACGTTCTGAATTGCGCTTTCTTTTGGAGGAGACTGGTAAGGTTAACTCTATTGTAGAGGCATCTAGTGCACGCGAAGCAATCGAGATGCTTATGGAGGCTCGTCCAGACGTTCTTTTCCTCGATATTTCTATGCCAAAGACAAGCGGAATGCAACTCGCTGAAGCTTTCTATAAGCTTAAGAATCCACCTGCAATTGTCTTTGTAACGGCATACAGCGAATATGCTTTGGACGCATTTAATGTTAACGCTGTCGATTACCTCATGAAGCCTGTCGAGACCGATCGTTTGAATCGAGCTCTCGATAAGGTGGAGAATATGCTTCGTCCCGTAGTTGTAACCTCACAGTCTGTTGAGAGGCTTCCGGTGGAAAAGGGCGGACATAAGGTGCTCTTGCCTGTTGATGAGATTCGCTTCATTGAGGCTAAGGATGACTATTCATGCATTTACACCGAAGATGAGCGCTACCTCACCAACACAAGCTTGGCTCAGCTGGAAAAGAGACTTCCTTCCCAGGGCTTTTTCCGTGCTCATCGCAGCTATATCGTAAACATCGATTCAATTGAAGATGTCGAAAGTGTATCCACAGGCGTCTTGAAGCTTGGCCTTGCAGGTATTACAGATCGTAAGATCACCGTATCTCGCAGGCGCGTGAGCTCCCTTAAACAGATTTTAGGAATCTAATATGAGCTCTACTTCATTGCGCGTGGATGTTATTAGCGATACCCATGGACATCTTTCCGAAGAGCTCCTCGGTAAGCTTTATGGTGCAGATTTGATTGTGCATGCAGGAGATGTTTGCAGCATGGAAGATCTACGTCTTCTGTCAGGGATAGCTCCTGTTAAGGCTTGTTTGGGAAATAATGATTTCCCGGGAACCTTAGGACCTGATGTTGGTCGTATCGAGAACTTCATCTTCGAAGACCTGCGCTTTCAGGTTTGTCATTTTGAAGAAAGACTCGTGATGGGCAGTGCTGATATTTACGTGTGTGGTCATACTCATCGCCCAAAAGTCGTTGAACCTTATAAAGGTGCGCTTTTGATAAATCCTGGAAGCTCCACATATCCTCGTTCGATTGTAGGTCCTTCAATGGGACGTATTATTATCAAAGATGGTAAGGTTGAAGAAGCTTATATCGTTGAACTCTAGTAAACCAAAACCCACGTTCGCGTGGGTTTTTCTGTATTGATAAGCTCTGCGTTAGTCATATTTCTGTCAGGGTATATGTATCTAAACCTTAACTTGTACAGATGTGTTTTACTAGCTACAATGAAGACAGCACAAATGTAGATTTAAACCAGCCATGACCGTACGACGATCGGAGCGTTATGGAAACGACTCGCGATAGGCATAAAGTGATATATATGGATAAAATCAAAGATCAGATCAAGGTGCTCCTCGATCAGGGACTCATAGCCACTGGTAATTCCCTTGGCACAGTCCTCATCCTCAAGGGCGATCTTACTATGAAGGATCTAAACAGTGGCCTTTTGACGGGTGCAGATGGAGAGGCTTTCAAAGCCGCTCTCACTCATCCTCGCATGGGTTATGCTCCTGATTGCTGGTCTGCTTTTGCCACAAGGACTAAGGACGGGTCGGAGTTTGATTCCTCACAGCTTAGAGATGCAATCATTGCAGCTGATGTTCAAACGGTTATCATCTGTGATGCTCCTGCCCAGGAGGCATTTAGAAATGCATTTGCAAATGAGCTTGCAGATCTCCCAGATCTTTTGGATGCACTATTAGCGCCAGGTCAGGTAGTAAAGGTTCTTGGCATGCGTGTCTTATACCTCGACGGATTCGAGAAATCTTTGAGTTTTAAAGAGCAAAAGGCTCAGCGATGGAAATGGCTTTTGCAGATTCCAGAGCTCAAAGAACCTCTGGGATAAGAAAATTGATATGTAAAGAAGAAGGCTCCTCAGCGATTTGAGGGGCCTTCTTTACTATAAATTATTCAACAAATATATCTTCAAACTGGAAGGTGAGGGTGTTTACATAACCCATATCAGTCAGGCGTAAGTCAGGAATACATGCCAGGCTCATCAGGCCAAGAGTCATAAACGGAGAAGGCATCTTGCAGCCCATCTTCTCCCAGGCACTTTCGATTTTCTCCACCTTTGCACTTACGATTTCAACACGCTCAGGGCTCATGAGGCCGGCGATTGGAAGGTCTACTTCTCCTAAGATTTCACCATCCATTACGGCTACTTCGCCGCCTCCGATTTCGATGAGCCTATTGGCTGCGATTGCCATATCCTCATCGTTGTCACCCATGACAAGCAGATTATGTGCATCATGAGATACTGTTTGGGCAAGTGCACCGTGAATACCAAAGCCTTTGGTAAATCCAAGGGCGAAGTTTCCCGTATCATGATGGCGTTCAAAAACTCCAACTTTAAGGACATCTTGAACAGGGTCATTTTGTACAAATCCATCTACGACTGGAATCTCGAGCACTCGGTGCTTATTGTCCACATGTCCTCCCGCCATCTCCATTACGTTTACTTTAATGGAAGTGAGGTTTGAGGAAGGTGCAGCAATCTTAAATGTATCAGGTGTAATTTGTGTTGCAACATGCATAGTGTGAGTGATGGAATCTGGCCAACTAAGAGGATCTACATCGAATAGATTTTGACCATCTTCATAGACTACCTCTCCATCAATCATGGTAAGTGATACCTTAAACGACTCGAGTTCGTCTAGAAGGATAAGATCTGCACATTTACCAGGTCCAACTACTCCCATTTCATGTTGAAGTCCAAAGCATGTTGCGGCATTAATGGTGACCATTTGGATTGCTATAACGGGATCTATCCCTTCCTCGACCGCTATCTGCAAAATACGGTCAAGATGACCCTCTGCAACAAGTGTATGAGGATGATTATCGTCAGATACCATGCAACAATAGCGCGCATCGATTTTCTTTCCCACAATTGCAGGAGCGAGAGTCCTGAGGTTGTGCCATGCGCTTCCTTCTCTCAGCTGCACGTACATTCCCAGGCGTATCTTTGCAAGTACATCTTCTGGTGTGATGGACTCATGGCAACAGGATACTCCAGATGCAATATAGGCATTCAAGCCTCGATCATGTTCAGGAATAGAGTAGTGACCAGTTACGCATGCTCCACTTCTCAAGGTCGCATTTACCTCTTCGATAGGATTATCGTCGCAGTTAAGGATGCCTGGGAAGTTCATCATCTCACCCAAGCCCACAACATCCTTCAGCTGCATTGAAGCTTCAATATCTTTGGCATAAAGCTCGCTTCCGGAATGTTCAAATCCAGGAACAGCGGGAACACAGGAAGGGGTGGTAATCATAATCTTGAGAGGAACTCTTTGGGCATCACGAATCATGGCATCGACGCCCGGCATTCCACAAACATTTGCAATTTCATGTGGATCTGCAGCTACAGCACACGTTCCGTGAGGCGCTGTGGCTCGTGCATATTCAGAAGGGGTAATCATCGAGGATTCAATATGCATATGGCCATCGATGAATCCTGGCGACAGGTAGCGTCCATTTGCTTCGATGATGTGAGTGTCAGGACCTATTGTATGCTCGGCGGTATAAGGTTCAATTCCCACATAGGCGATGCGTCCGCATGAAATGGCAACGTCTACGTGCTCTACAATTTCTGCAGTACAGACATCGATGAGCTTGGCATCTTTAATAACGGTTTCTGCGGGACGTTTCCCCTGGGCAACTTCAATGAGGGTTCTGTTTGCTTCCCACAAAGGCATCTTGCAAAATCTGTTTATCACATTCGCTCCTTACAATAGCGTTTGCCAGGCATTTTGTACTATGAAGTTCACGAAGAAAGTTGATGTTCATGTGCAGTGCTAATGTCAGTTTACCCAAAAGCAAAATATGAGATACAAAATAGGATGCAATAAGGTATACTAATCTGTGTTCACTGATGTGAATGAGTATTTTCGACGGGTTGGGACGACATTATGTTTCGAACTGGGTCAGGACTGGGAAGTAGCAGCCCTAAGGAGCCTCTAGTGGGCGTCCTTTCCCGTCGAGAATACTTACGGAAAACCTCCAGTTATGCTGGGGGTTTTCTTATTTAAGTACTAATTAATTGTACAGATGGGATGTGTATGACAATCATTAATGGCCTACTTGAGCTACTGTCCAATCCGCGCGATGCAATTGCAGCATGGATTGAAATGGGACCTTCAATTACCTATGCTTTCATTTTCCTCATCATCTTTGTGGAAACTGGCGTTGTGGTAATGCCATTTCTGCCAGGAGATTCCCTTCTATTTGCTGCGGGATTCTTTGCACATTTAGGATCTTTAGATATTTGGACTTTGCTTTTTGTGGTCTGGGTGGCTGCTATTTTAGGAGACCAATGTAACTTTGTAATCGGTCACTTCTTCGGTCAGAAAGTGATCGCATCAGGAAAAGTTAAGGCTATGACACCTGAGAGGATTGAAAAGAGCGAGGCATTTTTGGAGAAGTGGGGACCTCTTGCGATCTTTCTAGGAAGGTTCTTCCCATTCATTCGTACCTTCGTTCCATTTCTTGCAGGTATGGGGCGTATGCACTGGAGACAGTTCATCGTCTTCAATGTGCTCGGCGGCATCGTTTGGTCATCAACCTTTGCGCTTTTGGGCTATTTCTTCGGTTCGATTCCTGTAGTTCAGGATAACTTTGAGTTGGTAGTTATTGCAATTGTTGTAGTAAGTGCCATTCCTGCTCTTGTGGGAGTTATTAAAGCTCGTGCAGCAAAGAAGAACAAATAAGACAAATACAAAGAGGAGCTCGGTCGTAAGACCAAGCTCCTCTTTTGATTAGAAATAAAATATTGAATTACATATTGAATTCAGGGGTTCCGCTGCGGCGTGCCTGCGCCTCTTCTGGAGTCTCGTACTCATATACAACACTCATCTCGTTCATGATGTTGAAAAGTGCTTTTGCGCGAAGTGCATTAGCGTATACCTTCTCATACATTCCAGCTTCACGAGCAGCTTCAATCATCTTATCAATCTGCTCTTGTGGCTGCTGTAAAAGTTGTGCCATGTCACCATCTTCCAAGGTGAGCTCGGCGTGAGATACGTATGCATCGAGAGCTGCATCATATGCGCAGATGTCTTTTGCCTCGTTCATGATGGTCTGCTCAATGAGATTCTGTCCACCATCGAGAGCCTTGAGAAGTTCAGCCTCGCTCATGCCCTCGGATGCAAGCTGTGCTAAGTAGTCCTGATAGAGAGCCTGGTACATCTCGTTGATCTGCTCAGAGGATACTTCCTGCTCGAGGCGGTCGATCATCTGTGCCATGCAAGCCATGGACTTTTGCTCCTGGAGAAATTCCTCATTAAGCTTGTCGAGAGTAGCACGAATATCCTGGAGGAGCTGCTCTTTTCCAGTCATGCCTGGCATGTTCTGTGCGAGCCACTCATCAGTTACAGTCTCGAAAGTCTGGTCTGTCTGAGCAAAAAGTGCCTCACAAGCAAGGCGAACTTCCTCGTCATCTACGAGAGGAACACGAATGGTAGCCTCAATTGGCTCGTAGGAGGAAAGGGTATAGACATATTTGTCGCCAACCTTCATAGGCTGTGGCTTGGTAATTTCAATAGCCATTGAAACTCCTTCATGGTTGTATTTAAGAATCATTGTGCCAAGTAGCCACAAGGCACAACCTCCTCATTATATACGTTGTTGGTAAGCATTACAGCAATTCTCGACAAATGGTCAATCTCAAGTGATGCTGCAGGTGAAATTATATTTTGAACATGTGTATAAAAGCGTGGTCATCTTGCGTATTCTGGGCAATTTATACGCATCAAGAATAAATTTCATGGTTTACGTGGTATTCTTTACTGTTGAATATAGAGGAATACATAACATTCCTGCATATAGTTAGGAGACAAAATTATGCGCGATAAGCTCGAAAAACTCATTGTGGCTTATGCAGAGCTTGAGCAGAGGCTTGGAGATCCTGAGGTTGTATCAGACCCTAAGGAATATGCACGTCTTGCAAAAGAGCATTCAAATCAGGCTGCACTCGTAGCTCACGCTCGTGAGTACATCAGCGCTCTTGATGATATTGACGTTGCAAAGGAAATGCTTTCTGAAGAGAAGGATCCCGAGTCAAAGGAAATGCTTCAGCTCGATATCTCTGAAAACGAAGCAAAGCTCCCAGGTCTTGAGGATGAGATTAAGATTATGCTCATTCCTGGTGACCCTAATGACGAGAAGGATACCATCGTTGAGATTCGCTCCGCTGCTGGTGGAGATGAAGCTGCGATCTTTGCTGGAGATCTCTTTGCTATGTATGAGCGCTTCTGTGCTACTCATGGCTGGAAGATTGAGGTATTGGCTTCAAGTCCTTCTGATGCTGGTGGATTTAAGACTATCGAATTTAAGGTACAGGGAGATAAGGTTTACTCTGTTCTTAAGTACGAATCAGGAGTTCACCGTGTTCAGCGCGTTCCTAAGACCGAGAGCCAGGGACGTATTCAGACTTCAACTGCAACAGTAGCAGTATTGCCAGAGGCAGACGAGATTGATATTCAGATCGATCAGTCTGACCTTCGTATCGATACCTTCTGTGCATCAGGACCAGGTGGACAGTGCGTTAACACCACATACTCTGCCGTTCGTATTACTCACCTTCCTACAAACACTGTTGTTCAATCTCAGGACCAGCGTTCTCAGATTCAGAACCGCGAAGTTTGTATGCAGATGCTTCGTACTCGTTTGTACGAGAAGGAGCTCGAGCGCCAGCAGCAAGAGCAGGGTGCTAACCGTTTGGGACAGATTGGTTCAGGCGCTCGTTCTGAGAAGATCCGTACCTATAACCAGCCTCAAGACCGTGTAACCGATCACCGTATTGGTTTCAATGGAACTTACAATGGCGTTCTTTTGGGCGATACCCTCTCTGCTGTCATCGATGCGCTTGCAGCAGCTGACCGTGCAGAGAAGCTTTCACAGGCGGTATAACAATGAACACAGATGAGATTTGGACCCTTTCACGTATCCTCACCTGGAGCTGTGAAACATTAGAAGATGCGGGTGATTCAAATCCTCGTCTTTCATCCGAATGGCTCATTTGTTCTGTTATGGGATTGTCTCGATTCCAGCTCTATACAAATTTTGATAAACCAATTTCTGAGTCAGAGCTCGCTTGCATGCGCTCGTCTATTCAACGACGCGCTGCAGGCGAGCCCTTGCAGTATATAACAGGTCAAATGCCTTTTAGACACATCGTTTTATCATGTGAGCCAGGCGTTTTAATTCCAAGACCTGAAACTGAAATTCTTGTAGATAAAGCACTGGAATTCATTGATGAATCTCACAAATGTCACCCTGATGAGGATGTGAATGTCATCGAGGTTGGAGTTGGAACTGGATGCATCAGTTGTTCGATTGCTTATGAGCGCAAGTATGTTCAAGTTCTTGCAACTGATATCTCGCCAATTGCAGCAAAGCTTGCACGTCGTAACGTTGAAACGCTTGAGCTTTGCGATAAGGTAAGCATCATCGAGTGTGATCTTTTAGCAGGGGTCTCATCCGACTTTAAAGCCGATGTTCTCGTGAGTAATCCTCCGTATGTACCAACGCATGTCATCGACGAGATTGATGCAGAGGTGTCTGCTCATGAGCCTCATCTTGCACTCGATGGTGGAGAAGACGGAATGGATATATTCCGCCGTTTGGTTCAGGATGCTCCTGGTGTTTTGAAGCCAAAAGGAGCAGTGGTGATCGAGCTTTTTGAGACGAAACTCGACCTTGCTCGAGAGATTCTAGAGCAAGATGGTCGATGGGAAGAGATTGAGATTATCTTCGACCTTACGGATCGACCTCGTCATATTGCCGCACGTTTGGCTTAGAAGAACTGAAATTTCTTTACTCCCGAAGGATTAGAAATTCCAGGTATCATTAGATAAATGTTTATATAAAAAGTCATATTTGTTTTAGACGATTCTAGAGATCGAGACATGCATGGAGAATAAATACCATACATCCCAAGACAATCCAGATGCGGCTGTTTTGCTTATTGCGAGTCGCGTGCTTTTAGATGGGGGAGTGGCAGTAGTCCCTACCGATTCTGTGTATGGAATAGGATGCGCTGTTCTCGAAGGAAATCCTGCGTATGAGCGTATTTACGATGTAAAGAAACGCCCTCATACCATGAAACTCCCTTGGCTTATTGCTGATAGAAGCCAGCTGAATCTTTACGCAAAAGACATTCCTACCTGGGCAGAAGCTCTTGCAGATGAGCTTTGGCCAGGCGCTCTGACACTTGTCGTTAAAGCATCAGAAAAGGTACCAGAAGAATATAAGGCCGAAGATGGAACGATTGCTCTTCGTATGCCTAATTCAAACTTCGTCAGAAGCCTCATTCGCCAAATGGGAACACCCCTAGCTGCGACTTCTGCAAACGTTCATGGAAAGCCGTCAGCTGTATCAGGAGATGATATAGATTCTGATGTAGCTTCCCTGGTAGATATAGTAATCGATGCGGGGTTTGCCCCCGTAGCTGTTGAGTCAACCATTGTGGACTGTACGCAAGAGACTCCTCAAATTGTGCGCCTAGGTGCACTGTCCGCCCCAACTATAGAGGTGATTTACAGTGAAAGAAGTAATTAAAGAAGAGATTTCCTTTCCTTCACAGGATTACAAGCATACATGCATTGGTGATATCTACATTCCAAGTGTAGGTAAGCCACAAGCAGTGTTGCAGGTAGTCCATGGAATGGTTGAGCATTTTGGATGCTACGAGCTTTTTGCCACTACTATGGCAAAGAAGGGAATCATCGTTTGCGGAATCGATCATATTGGACATGGTCGCTCATGCCCTAATCCTGATGAGTATGGTGTATATGACCCTCATCATGGTGCAGATCACCTGGTAGAAGATCAGGCTACTTTAACTGCAAAGATGAAAGAGCGCTTTGGTGCTACCCCTTACTTTATCCTCGGTCATTCCATGGGTTCCTTTGTAACGCGTTGTTACTTGCAAGAGCACTCTGACCTTGTAGACGGTGCATTTATCTTAGGCACAGGCTGGCAGCCTGGTTATATGATCAATGCAGGCGCTGCTATCACCAAGACCATCGCTGCTTTCCGTGGATGGAATTATCGCAGTAAGTTCGTAGATAATCTTGGGTGCGGTGGCTATAACAAACCATTCGAGGGGACAGGAGCCATGACTGGCTATGAGTGGCTCTCTCGAGATGAGAATAAAGCACTTGCTTATGCAAACGATAAGCTTTGTGGCTGGGTATTCTCAGTTTCTGGCTACTACATGATCTCTAACCTTTTGCGTCGTGCTCAAGATACAGAGCGCATTGCAAAAATTCGCAAAGACCTTCCTATCATGGTAATCAGCGGTACTGACGATCCTGTTGGAAATGCAGGAGCAGGTCCAGCTACTGGCCCTATAAAGGTATACGATACCTACAAAGAAGCTGGTATTCGCGATGTTTCCATCGATCTTATTGAAGGCGCTCGTCATGAAGTTTTGCACGAGACGGAAAAGTTCGAAACGATGGATAAGATTCATGCTTGGATTATCGATCATATCGATCCTGAGTAAGTTTGACCTTCTGAATAGGTCTCATTAATACATAAGAGAAGAGCTAGAAGCTCAATTAGATACAACAGTCATTACTTGCAAATGCAAGGAGAGGAGTGATAATGGCTACATTAATGGATAGCTTGATGGAGACTATGGGAGAGCACTTTAGAAGTGACGCTCCTGAGTACATCATGTCTTTGGATGCAGGAACCACAAGTGTTCGTGCGATTATCTTCGATTCTAAGGGAAAGAAGATTGCACAGGCACAGCGTCCTTTGACTATGATTTACCCTCAGCCAGGTTGGGTCGAGCAAGATCCTGTTGAGATTCTCAGTAGTCAGATTGCTTGTATGATCGAAGTACAGCTCAAGAGTGGTATTCACTCTGACTCAATCCAGGCAATCGGTATTACCAACCAGCGTGAGACTGTTGTTATGTGGGACCGTACAACCGGAAAGCCTATCTACAACGCAATCGTTTGGCAGTGCCGCCGTACCACTCCTGA
>RCNI01001052.1_pt1 | contig 15655 bp, 12 predicted proteins | sample 2041151 | NCBI WGS metagenome assembly RCNI01 (sample SAMN09708214, study PRJNA481090) | feces metagenome | isolation source: feces | place: Antarctica: Albino Rookery | reverse complement strand
TGTCACGGTGCCTGCTATTTTGATGACCATGCCAGGTTTATCATAGTTTGGAGTCGAAAAAATATCAAAACCAGCACCGTTTAGAGGAGAAACCTGTCACGGCTCCTGTATTTTCAATAGTCGTGCCAGGTTTTACCTTTTTTCTTCTTAATAAAACGTGCTTCAAGTTCTTTGTTCAATCCGGGATGGGCGCAAGTATATACAAAAGACTTTATGGAATTAAAGGTTATTTGATTTTGTGCTTTTTTACTTGGCTAAAAAATGATATACTATAACATACACAATAATTAAAAGACAGGAGAATTTTACTTTGGAAATAGTACAGATAACGATACTCGTGCTGCTTATCGTAGCAGTTGTTCTGCTTCTGCTTATATATAACCGATACAGTTCAGTTGTTAAAAAGACACAGACAACAGAAAGTGCTGTTCGTGAAGCAAGACAGGATATCAAGGATGTTAAGATAGAACTTGCAAATTACATAAATCAGAACTTCAAAACTTTCGGACAGATGATTACAGAAAATCAGAAAGAAATTACTCTGATGCAGGATAAAAGACTTGGAGAACTGGATAAAGAGTTTCATCATATGACCTTGGAAAATGAACAGAAACTGGAAAATATCCGTGAAACCATGTCAAGAAAAATGGGAGAACTCACAGAAGACAATAACCGCCAGTTAGAGAAGATGCGTCAGACGGTAGATGAAAAGTTACAGAAAACGCTGGAAGACAGAATCGGTCAGTCTTTCAGGCTGGTTAATGAGAGACTGGAACAGGTTTATAAAGGCCTTGGTGAAATGAAGAATCTTGCTACCGGAGTAGGAGATCTCAAGAAAGTTCTTTCTAATGTAAAGACAAGAGGCATTCTTGGCGAAATTCAGCTTGGTGCAATTCTTGAGCAGATACTTTCCCCTGATCAGTACGAGGAGAATATAAGAACAAGAAGTACAGGTAATGAACGTGTAGAATATGCAGTTAAACTTCCGGGACAGGATGAAGGATTTGTGTATCTGCCTATTGATGCAAAATTCCCAGGAGATGCTTATGCCAAACTTGTAGATGCTTATGATACCGGAGACAAAGCTGAAATTGATATGGCCGGGAAAAATCTTGAACGTATAATAAAATCAGAAGCTAAAGATATACATGATAAATATGTAGAACCACCAAATACAACGGACTTTGCAATTATGTTCCTTCCATTTGAAGGGCTCTACGCTGAAGTAGTAAGACGGGGTATGGTTGAAGAACTGCAAAAAAATTACAAAATAAATATTGCAGGACCGACTACTATGGCAGCACTTCTGAATAGCCTTCAGATGGGATTTAAAACCCTTGCAATTCAGAAACATTCCAGTGAAGTCTGGGATATTCTCGGTGCGGTAAAAAATGAATTCAGTAAATTTGAAAGCGTTCTGTTATCAGCACAAAACAGAATTAATCAGGCAAATGAGGATCTTGACCGACTGGTAGGTACCAGATCCAGAATGATAAGAAGTAAACTTCGTAAGGTAACAACACTTTCGGATGAAGAGACAGGAACACTCTTTGAATTAGAGGAGAAATAAATTTTGAAGATATATGCGATAGGAGATTTACACCTTTCTTTTGATGAAAGAATCCAGAAACCTATGGATATTTTTGGTGAAAGATGGGTAAATCATCATATAAAAGTAAAAGAACACTGGGAAAATTCCGTAGGAAAAGATGATTTTGTAATTATAGCCGGAGATATATCCTGGGGACTTCGCCAGGAAGAAGCTATTGCGGATTTTGATTGGATTCACCGTCTGCCGGGTAAAAAAATTATAACGAAGGGAAATCATGATTTATGGTGGACTTCCATAACTAAATTAAATAAACTCTATGACGACATCACTTTCTTACAGAATCATTGCTATATGGTAAATGAAAAAGTGGCAATCTGTGGAAGCCGTGGATGGATCTGTCCGGGGACTGATGGCTTTGATCATCATGATCGAAAAATTTATGAGCGTGAAATTCTGCGTACGAAACTTTCTTTAGATGAAGCAAAACAGAAGGGAGCCGAGTACATTATCAGTGTGCTTCATTATCCTCCGACAAATGATAAAATGCAGGTTTCCGGTTTTACTGAAATGTTTACAGAATATGGTGTAAAAAAATGTGTTTATGGACATCTGCATGGACATGATGCATTTAAAAATGGAATAAAAGGCACGCTTAACGGTGTGGAATACAACCTTGTGTCCCTCGATTATCTTAAAGCACAGCCTAAATTAATTTACGAAGAGTTAGGGTAAAGGAGAAGAATTATGAAAAGAGCAATATTAATTGTTACAGACAGCATGGGAATCGGAGAAATGCCTGATGCTGAAAATTACGGAGATAAAGGTGCAAATACTTTAGGCCATATTTATGAAAAGATGAATAAAAACTTTAATATTCCTAATCTTAGAAAACTAGGACTTGGAAATATTGAAGGCGCTTTTTCCGGAGAACTGAAAGTAGAAGAACCTATTGGAATTTATGGAAAAATGAAGGAATTATCAAAAGGAAAAGATACAATTACAGGACATTGGGAAATTTCCGGGCTGGAAACAAAAACGCCATTTAAAACTTATCCTGATGGATTCCCAAAGGAATTTATGGATAAGTTTGAAGAGGCAATCGAAACAGCATGTCTTGGAAACTATCCTGCATCCGGTACAGAGATCATCGAAAAATTAGGTGAAGAACACGAAAAAACAGGAAAGCCTATTGTCTATACTTCTGCAGACAGCGTATTTCAGATTGCTGCAAATACAGCAGTTATTCCACTGGAAAGACTTTATGAAATTTGCAGGATTGCCCGTAATCTTTTAGTGGGAGAATGGGCATGCGGAAGAGTTATTGCAAGACCGTATATTATGGAAAACGGAAAAAGAGTAAGAACAGCTGATAGAAAAGACTATTCAGTTTCACCGTCCGGAGAAACTGTTCTGGATAAAGTGAGCAAGACAGGAAAAACCGTATATGCAGTAGGAAAAATCAGTGATATCTTTAATGGTCAGGGCGTTACAGAAGCCGTACACACGGAAAGTAATATGGATGGTGTGGATAAAACCATTGAGGCGCTCAATAAAGATTTTGACGGATTCATCTTTACAAATCTTGTTGATTTTGATTCGTTGTATGGACACAGAAGAGATGCAGAGGGCTATGGAAAAGCCATCGAAGCTTTTGACGCAAGATTACCGGAAATTATGGAAGCAATGACAGAAGACGATATTCTTTTCATTTGTGCAGATCACGGTAATGATCCGGTTCACAGCGGATGGGACCATACGAGAGAATATGTACCTGTATTAGCATGGGGGAAACCAATAAAACAAGGTGTTGCGCTGGGAACAAGAAATACTTTTGCTGATTTAGGCGCAACAATTTCCGAATATCTCGGAGCGGAGGAACTTTCCATAGGCGAAAGTTTTTTAAAGGAGATGTTATAAAAAATGAATATGAATGATCTGATTGTCAAAAAGAGAGACGGAGAAAAACTTACTTCTGATGAAATTCATGAATTTGTAAAAAAATATACAGCAGGAGAAATTCCGGATTATCAGGCATCGGCACTGCTTATGGCGATCTATTTTCAGCATATGGATAAAGAAGAAACTTTTGCACTTACTGATGCAATGCGTTTCTCAGGGGATACTGTGGATTTATCGGGAATTAACGGCATTAAAGTGGATAAACATTCAACCGGTGGCGTTGGTGATAAAACCACACTGATTGCAGGACCTCTTGTTGCAGCATGCAGAGTACCTGTAGCAAAGATGAGTGGTCGTGGACTTGGTTTTACCGGTGGTACTGTAGATAAAATGGAATCTGTTCCGGGAATGAAAACTACACTTGAGGGTGACGATTTCCTTAAACAGGTAAATGATATCGGAATTGCAGTCATCAGTCAGACTGCCCATATTACACCGGCAGATAAAAAGCTTTATGCTCTTCGAGATGTAACCGGTACTGTAGAAAATCTGAGTTTGATTTCTTCCAGTATTATGAGTAAAAAACTGGCATCAGGAAGTGATGCTATCGTTTTGGATGTTAAATGCGGTGAAGGAGCATTTATGAAGACGCAGGAGGATGCAAGAGGACTTGGCCATACAATGTGCGAAATCGGGAATGCAGCAGGAAAGCGTACAATAGCAGTTATTACAGATATGAATCAGCCACTAGGATGCGCTGTGGGAAACAGCCTGGAAGTTATTGAGGCAATAGAAACACTCAAAGGTAACGGTCCGGAGGATATTACCGAGATTTCCACAAGACTTGCAGGTATGATGATTTATCTTGGTGGAAGAGTAAAAACTGCAGAAGAAGGATATATTATGGCACAGCAGGCACTTTACGGAGGTGCAGGACTGAAAAAACTGCGTGATATGATAGAAAGACAGGGAGGAAACCCTGAAGTCATTGATGATTACAGTCTGTTTCCGGAAGCAGAAATTAAAGCAGAGCTTATTGCGGATAAGGGTGGATACGTTCAGAGCATAAATGCTGAAGCTATAGGTATTGCATCACAACATACAGGTGCCGGAAGAGCGACAAAAGAAGATAAAATCGATCTTTCTGCAGGAATCTATCTTCACAAAAAAACAGGTGATAAAGTCGGTAAAGGTGATGTCCTTGCTACATTTTACGGAAACGATAGAAAGAAAGTCGATGCGGCATTAAAAGAAGCAGCATCAGCATTTGTGATTACAAGAGATAAGGTAAGTAAGCCTAAACTGATAAAAGAAATGCTGGGTTTATAAACAGATAAAATGCGTTGACCATTTTGAAATTTATTTCATAAGGTCAGCGCTTTTTTTGTTAAATATCCGCATAATTGTCTTTGTAAAAAATATAAATTTTTTTGTGAATTAAACAACAGGAATCTTATAATTCCCGTAAGCAACTGATTTGTAAGGCTGTGAGTATTGTACACTAAAAAAAACATTGAAAACTCAATATGCGTAGATAGTTTAAGGTTGACTTTAAACACATAGGGGAGTAAGATAACCATAGAGTTGTATACAGAATAATGAGAATTATTTTTACAAGGCAAAGGAGGAATTCGTTATGAATACTAAACAAGGCGCGCCAGCTGAAGTAGTTAAAAAGATTTTAGCACTTCTTCCAGGCGTGGATTGTGGTGGCTGTGGCGGCTGTGGCAAGTCAACTTGTCAGGAATGTGCCGAGGCCATTGCAAATGGCGAAAGTGTCGCTCTATGTCCGGCTTGCAGGCAGGACGCAGTTGATGCAATTGCAGAAATTATGGAAACAGAATCTGTAGAAGTTAAAGACGAAATCGCATTTGTTGCATGTAGCGGTTCAGCTGCAGGCAAAGCAAGATTTGCAGACTGTAAGTCATGTCAGGAAGCCGTAGAAAGAGGATTCCTGAGAGGAGAATGTAAAAGCGGTTGTGTTGGATGCGGATCCTGTGTGGATTTCTGTAAATTCGGCGCAATGAAAATGGATAACGGAGATGTTATCATCGATGCTGAAAAATGTACAGGATGCGGTGCCTGTGCAAATGCAAATGCATGCGTACAGAATATTATCAAAATGGTTCCAAGAAAAGCAACAAACTTCATCCCATGTTCAAATACCAATGAAGATGATGATGAAGTAAGAAGAATCTGCGGATTTGGATGTATCGGTTGCGGAGACTGCGCAAGAGCCTGTCCACAGGGAGCTATTGACATTATTGAAAACCATGCAGTAATTGATTATAGCAAGTGTGTGGGATGCGATGCCTGCACAGTAAAATGTAAGAAGAAAATCGTTGTAGATACACTACATGATCTTACAAAACTCAAAGAAAAAGTTGCCTTTGTAAGATGTAATGGTACAAAAGGTCAGACAACATACAAAGAATTAGGATATACAAGTTGTAAAGAAGCAGCAGCTAATGCAGATCCTAAGACATTAGGCCTTTGTACAACAGGATGTATGGGACAGGGAGACTGTACTAAAGCCTGTCGTTACGGTGCAATTGAAGTTGTAAACGGAAGTGCACAGGTAAATCCGGATAAATGTGTAGGCTGTAAGGATTGTACATATGTATGTCCGATGAACTTAATCACAATTGTTCCATACAAAGGAGCTAAGATGGTTCCATGTATTTCAACAGCAGATTACGAAGATAAAGCAGCAGTTTGCGATTCCGCTTGTATCGGTTGCGGAGACTGTGTAGATAACTGCCCTAACGGCGCAATTTACATGGAAGGTGCACATGCAGTAGTTGATCCTGAACTTTGCGAGAACTGTGAAGTATGTCAGTATATGTGTGCAAGAAATGTTATTAAAGAAAGAGTTGTTCCGGAATACAACTACTTACAAAGAGCCGCTTTAAATGGCAGAGAAGGAGAGTGATTAAGGTGAGAAAATTAAAGACAATGGATGGAAATACCGCTGCCGCTCACGTAGCATACGCATTCTCTGAGGTTGCGGCTATTTACCCTATTACACCATCTTCACCAATGGCAGAAAGCATGGACGAATGGGTATCCCAGGATAGAAAAAATATCTTTGGCGAAAATGTAAAGATTATTGAAATGGAATCTGAAGGAGGAGCAGCAGGTGCTGTTCACGGAGCAATTACTGCAGGTGCTTATACATCTACATTTACAGCTTCTCAGGGATTACTCCTTATGATTCCTAATATGTATAAATTAGCAGGAGAACAGACTCCTATAGTTTTCCATGTAGCAGCCAGAGCTCTTGCTACACACGCACTTTCCATTTTCGGAGATCACTCCGACGTTATGGGATGTCGTCAGACAGGATTTACAATGCTTGCATCAAACAGTGTTCAGCAGTGTATGGACCTTGCAGCAGTTGCGCATCTTTCAACTATTGCAGGTAAGCTTCCAATGCTTCATTTCTTTGACGGATTCAGAACTTCACATGAAAACCAGAAAATTGAAGTATGGGATTACGAAGACCTGAAGGAAATGGTTGACTGGGATGCAGTTAAAGCTTTCAAAGCAAGATCAATTCATCCGACACACCCACACAGCATGGGTTCTGCAGAACAGCCGGAAACATTCTTCCAGCACAGAGAAGCTTGTAATACTGCATATCTGGAAACTCCAGATATCGTTAACGAATATATGCAGAAAGTTAATGCAAAGATTGGTACAGATTACAAACCATTTAACTATTATGGTGCACCGGATGCAACAGAAATTATCATAGCTATGGGTTCTGTATGTGAAGCTGCAGAAGAACTTATTGATTATCTGTTAGCTCAGGGCAAAAAAGTCGGTATTGTTGAAGTACATCTATACAGACCTTTCTCTGCAAAATATCTGTTAAATGTAATGCCTGACAGCGTTAAGAAAATCGCAGTACTTGACAGAACTAAAGAACCTGGTGGTGTTGGAGAACCATTATTCCTTGATGTTGTATCCGCACTTAGAGGAACTAAATTTGAAAATACACTTATCGTAGGTGGTCGTTACGGCTTAGGCTCAAAAGATACACAGCCTGGAGATATTCTCGCAGTATATCAGAACTTATGGAGTGAAAATCCTAAGAAAGAATTTACAATTTCCATCACAGACGATATTACAGAATTATCTTTACCGATGACAGAAAATCCGGATGTTGCGCCTAAAGGAACAAAAGCCTGCAAGTTCTGGGGACTTGGTGCTGATGGTACTGTCGGTGCCAATAAGAACAGTGTTAAGATTATCGGTGACCATACAGATAAGAAAGTTCAGGCATACTTCCAGTATGACTCAAAGAAATCCGGTGGTGTTACTGTTTCCCACTTAAGATTTGGTGATGAACCAATCAAATCAACTTATTATGTAAAACAGGCTGACTTTGTTGCATGCCATAACACAGCATATCTTCAGAGATATGAAATGGTAGAGGATGTTAAACCGGGTGGATATTTCTTGCTGAACTGCCCTTGGACTGACTCTGAACTGGATGAACATCTTCCTGCAAAAGTTAAGAGATACATTGCAAAGAACAATGTACAGTTCTATACTTGTGATGCTGTTTCTATTGCAAAAGAAATCGGCCTTGGCGCAAGAAGAACTAACTCCGTTTTACAGGCAGCATTCTTCAAGTTAGCAGACATCATTCCTATCGATGAAGCTGTTGGCTACATGAAAGACGCAATTAAGAAAACATACGGTAAGAAAGGTCAGAACATTGTAGATATGAACATTGCTGCTGTTGATGCAGGCATCACACATGTACATAAAGTTGATGTTCCTGCTGCATGGATAGATACTCCTGATGATGAGCCTAAGGCTAAATTAGTTGGACGTGATGAACTTCACACCGAATATCTGAACGATATTCTTCTTCCAACGGCAACATTAACAGGAGATACAGTTCCTGTATCAACATTTATCAAGACAGCAAACGGTATGATTCCGGCAGGTACAGCAGCCTTTGAAAAGAGAGGTATTGCAACAGATATTCCTGTATGGAATAAGAATAACTGTATGCAGTGTAACTGGTGTTCATATGTATGCCCTCATGGCGTAATCAGACCATTCGTACTTGACGAAGCTGAATTAGATAAACTTAATGGTGATTATCTGAAGATGAAGGGCGTTAAAGATAAATTCTTTACTATTGGAATCTCTGCACTTGACTGTACAGGATGCGGTTCCTGCGTAGAAGTATGCCCTGCAAGAAATAAAGCTCTTGAGCTGAATGTTGCAGAAGACGATATTGTAACAGCATCACAGGATAAATATGATTATCTGTTCAATGATGTTACTCGTAAAGAAGTACCATTTAAAGATGATACAGTTAAGGGATCACAGTTTAAGCAACCATTGCTCGAGTTCTCAGGTGCTTGCCCTGGATGTGGAGAATCTCCATATGCAAAACTCGTTACACAGTTATTTGGTGACAGAATGTTCATTGCAAATGCAACAGGATGTACATCAATTTGGGGATGTTCCGCACCAAGTACACCATATACAATGAATGCAGAAGGAAGAGGTCCTGCATGGGCTAACTCCTTATTTGAAGACAATGCAGAATTCGGTTTAGGTATGACAATGTCAATGCATGCACGTCGTAAAGAAATGAAGACTGTAGTTGAAAGATTACAGGAAACAATCGGAATTCCTGCAGCTGCCTGGGTTGCTTCTATGAATGATGCTGAAGCTGCAGAAGAAACAGGAAACATTCTTTTAGAAGAATGTGAAAAGCTTGCAGATACAAACGAAGATGCAAAATATGTCGTTGAAAATAAGGATATGCTGATTAAGCCGTCAATGTGGATTTTCGGTGGTGACGGTTGGGCTTATGACATCGGTTACGGTGGATTAGACCACGTACTTGCTTCCGGCGAAAATGTAAACGTTATGGTATTCGATACAGAAGTATATTCCAATACAGGCGGACAGTCATCAAAATCAACACCTATCGGTGCGGTTGCAAAATTCGCAGCTTCCGGTAAGGCTGTAAAGAAAAAGGATCTTGCACAGATTGCCATGGCATATGGGTATGTATATGTAGCACAGATTGCTATGGGTGCTAACCCTGCACAGGCGCTTAAGGCAATAAGAGAAGCCGAAGCATATGATGGTCCTTCCCTGATTATTGCTTATGCACCATGTATTAACCACGGTGTAAAAGTAGGTATGAATAAAGCAATGTACGAAATGAAGAAGGCAGTTCGTGCCGGATACTGGAACTTATTAAGATTTAATCCTGATCTTGCAACAGCAGGAAAGAATCCATTATCCATTGATAGCCCAGCTCCTTCGGAAAGCTACAGAGACTTTATTATGGGCGAAGTTCGTTACAATTCATTACAGCTTAAGTTCCCTGAAAGAGCAGAAATGCTGTTTACTAAGGCAGAAGAAATGGCTCTTGACAGATACGATACGCTGATGAATAAAAAGAAGAGCTTAGATAATAATTAGGAAGGAGGATGAAACAATGAAAATGTTTGAAGTTACAAGTAAAAGAGTTTTAAATGAAAATATGACATGGTTGGTTGTCTATGCACCGTTAGTTGCAAGAAAGGCAAAACCGGGACAGTTCATCATCCTTCGTACTGATGAATATGGTGAGAGAATTCCTCTCACCATGGCCGGACACAATGCAGAAGAAGGCACAATTGATTTAATTTATGCTGCAGTCGGAAGATCTACAATGCTGATGGATCAGTTAGAAGTAGGTGATTGCTTTGCTGATATCGTTGGACCTTTAGGAAAACCTACACATATGGAAGGCCTTAAGAGAGTATGTGTTGTTGGAGGAGGTACAGGTAACGCTTTAGCTTATCCTTTAGCAACAGGTATGCACGACAAAGGTATTGAAGTTGATATGATTGCGGGATTTAAGACAAAAGATTTAGTTATTCTGGAAGATGAATTCCGTGCAGGAACAGATCACCTTTATATGGTTACAGACGATGGATCATACGGAGAAAAAGCATTTACTACAGATAAGCTGAAAGCTTTAATTGCTGAAGGAAACGAATACGATGAAATCGTTGCAGTTGGTCCTCCGATTATGATGAAATTTGTTTGCCAGATTGCAGCAGAACATAATATTCCTTCCGTTGCATCCCTTACTGCATATATGATTGATGGTACAGGAATGTGTGGCGGATGTCGTTGCACAATCGGCGGAGAAGATAAATTTGTATGTGTTGACGGTCCTGAATTTGACGGTTCTCAGGTTGACTGGGATGAATTAATTCAGAGAAATTCTTACTATGCTGAACAGGAAGCAGAAGACCGGGCACACGTTTGCCGTTTAACAGGAGGTGTTCGTTACCATGATTAATTTAGTAAGAGAAAAAAATCCTATGCCTGAACAGGCACCTGATGTTCGAAATAAAAATTTCCTGGAAGTATGTACAGGATATACAGAAGAAATGGCAATTAATGAAGCAATGAGATGCTTAAATTGTCGTGAAAAGCCTTGTATGACAGGTTGTCCTGTAATGGTTAAGATTCCTAACTTTATTGCAAAAATTGCAGAAGGCGAGTTTGAAGAAGCATATAAAATCATAAGTGAAACAAGTTCACTTCCTGCAATATGCGGTCGTGTCTGCCCACAGGAAAACCAGTGTGAAGGTAAATGCGTACGTGGAGTCAAAGATGAGCCGGTTGCTATCGGACGTCTTGAAAGATTCGTTGCTGACTGGCATTCAGAACATGCAGGTGATGCTGTATCTGAAGTTTCAGAAAGTAATGGACATAAGGTTGCAATCGTAGGTGCAGGCCCTGCAGGTCTTGCATGTGCCGGTGACCTGGTAAATAAAGGATATGATGTTACAGTATACGAAAGTTTACACAAAATCGGTGGAGTATTAGTATATGGTATTCCACAGTTCCGTCTTCCAAAAGAAATCGTTGCAAAGGAAGTTGCAGGACTTGAAGCTAAAGGCGTCAAGTTCGTTACTGATGCAATTATCGGAAGATCAATCACTGTAGATGAACTAATGAAAGAAGAAGGTTATGAAGCTGTATTTATCGGTACAGGTGCAGGACTTCCTTCATTTATGAAGATTCCTGGGGAAAACCTTTTAGGTGTTTGCTCAGCAAATGAATACCTGACACGTATCAACCTGATGAGAGCTTATCTTCCTGAATATGATACACCAATTCAGAAAGCAAATAAGATTGCAGTTGTTGGTGGCGGAAACGTTGCAATGGATGCTGCAAGATGTGCAAAGAGAATGGGTGCGGAAGACGTATATATCATTTATCGTCGTTCAGCAGAAGAAATTCCTGCAAGAGCAGAAGAAATTCACCATGCTGTTGAAGAGGGAATCGATTTCCGTTACCTGACAAATCCGGTTCAGATCGTCGGAGATGAAAAGGGACACGTTACAGGTATTGAATGTGTGAAGATGGAACTCGGTGAACCTGATGCATCAGGCAGAAGAAGACCGGTTGCAGTTGAAGGCTCAAACTTTGTTCTTGATGTTGATTGCGTAATTATGGCAATTGGAACAAAACTGAACAGACTTATTCTGGAAACTACTGAAAATCTGGAGGCTAATGAAAGAGGCGGTATCGGTACAGATAAGGGAGCAGCAACGAACCGTGAAGGCATATTTGCAGGTGGAGATGCTGTAACAGGAGCAGCTACAGTAATCAAAGCTATGGGAGCAGGTAAAACTGCAGCCGCAAGTATTGACGAATATTTAAAATAAAATATGATTTTTAGCGGATGGCTTAGGTCATCCGCTTTTTTTAATTATGAAGAAATTCTTAAGAAAAATCCTATAACTTGCACAGCCTGACTTGATAATGTATAATAATAATATTGAATTGCAGGAGAAATCAGGAGGAAATGCAGAGTAAAAATATCCGTATAAGAACTTGGTATAGACAACATATAGAGAAGATGGTTCCACTTTATGCTTTTATGTCGCTGGTATTTTGTTTTGTGTGGAATTGTATCGTATATTGGTCAACGCAGTTTTTAGGAAAAGAATTATATCATTATAATTTTACAACATCCTTTGATCAGAATATCCCTTTAGTTTCGGCGTGGGTTAGTATTTATATATTGAGTTTTGTGTTTTGGGTGGTTAACTTTTCTGTTATTGCAAAAAACAGTAATAAGGAATACTGGTTTCGCTTTGTTTTTGGAGATGTTTTGTCACGTGTAATCTGTGGTGCAATTTTTCTGTTGATTCCAACTACCTTAACAAGACCTGAACTTGAGCCGACAGGATTTTGGAATAGTGTTTTATATCTGATTTATACATTGGATATGCCGGTAAATCTTTTTCCATCTATTCATTGTCTTGCGAGTGTGATGTCGTCTATAGGGTTAAGAGGATGCAGAAATATTCCTAAAGCGTACAAGGCCTTTTCGTGGATTTTTGCGCTTTTGATTTGCGCATCAACGCTTTTCACACATCAGCATTATATTATTGATGTTATAGGTGGAGTTCTTCTTGCAATATTATGTTATGCTTTAGGTCAGCATACTTCGTGGTATAAAGGTCTGAAGGATGTTTTCTGTAGTATAAATGAAAGAATGTTCGGATGCGATGATGAAAATCAAGAAAATTGTTTTTAATGTAATATTTCTGGTGGTCTGTTTCCTGCTGACGATGTATTATGTGCTTCATGGACAGGATTTTACGAAATTATTAATTTACATGAAAGAAGCCGATTCCTTTTATTGGGGAATCGGGGTAGTTTTTGTTATTCTTTTTATTTTAACAGAGTCAGTGATTATAAACTACATGATGAAGTCCCTAAATCAGAAAATAAGACTTAGTCATTGTTTTCTCTATTCTTTTGTAGGCTTTTTCTTTAGTCTCATAACGCCTTCTGCATCTGGAGGACAGCCTGCACAGGTTCTGTTTATGAAACGGGATGATATTCCTATTCATATATCAACCATGGTTCTTCTGATTGTTACAACGGCATACAAACTTGTTCTTATTCTTTTCGGACTGTATGTTGTTTTTATCAAACCGTCAGATGCCATGAAATATCTGGATCCGGCTATGGGATGGATTTATTTAGGTGTATTTCTGAATGTTATCTGTGTAGGCGTTATGCTTGCACTTATATTTAAACCGGAAGTTTTACGTAATCTGGTGATGAAAATATTTAAGCGGATAAGAAAGATTCCTCATCTGGAAAGTCTGTCTGCACTGCAGAGCAGATTGGAAAAAGCTATGGATGAATATGGGGAAGCATCATTTTATTTGAAAACACATAAAAAAATTATAAGTAATGTAGTTTTACTTACCGTGATTCAAAGGTGCTTTTTCTTTGTTATTACATATTTTGTGCTTATTTCTTTCGGATTGCGTACCATCAGTTTCTGGACGGTTTTAATTTTACAGGCAATGATTTCGATGGCGGTGGATATGCTTCCGTTACCCGGAGGAATGGGAATCAGTGAGCATTTATTCCAGATAATTTTTTCTCCTGTTTGTGGAGAATTACTAACTGTTCCTGTAATGCTCGTTAGTCGTGGTTTAGGATATTATACACAGCTTATTATCAGTGCACTTTTGACAATTGCTGCATATTTTATAATTTTTAGGGGAAGAAAAAATGATAGGATTTTATAACTACACAGTAATTTTAACTTATATGAGTCTTTTATCCGCTTTAATAGGTATGACATTTGCTTCCAGTGGACATTTTCGTCTGGCAATATTATGCTTAGCTTTATCTGGCTTTTTTGATATGTTTGATGGTAAAGTTGCAAGAAGGAAAAAAGACAGAACAGATAATGAAAAACTTTTTGGAATACAGCTGGATTCACTTTGTGATGTTGTGGCTTTTGGAGCATTCCCGGCTTTTTTATGCTATTCGATGGGCATCAGAGGAACACTGGGGATTGTATCCATAGGATTTTACTGCATTTGCGGAGTTATAAGACTTGCTTATTTTAACGTTGTGGAAACAAATAATTTCTTTTCTGATGAAGAACATGAAAAAATTTACCATGGATTACCGATTACATCTATTGCGGTAATTTATCCGCTGATTTTTCTAACCAATTTCTTTTTACCGGTTAAAGTTTTCTATGTTTTACTGGTCTTAATGATGTTTGGCGTAGGAACACTTTTTATTGCGGATTTTGAAATGAAAAAACCGAGCAATAAAAAACTGGCAATGCTTGTTATTTTGGTTGCTATTGTAGTTTTAGTATCTTTTGCATTTAAAAGATATTCTGCACTGAATCATATTATGTTTAGATAGGAAATAAGCTATGCGTTGTAAAGATAGAAAAGGTCAGCTGGTTTCTGGGAATGAAGGACAGGATAAGTTCCTTCAGAACCTTTATGGCAGCAGATGGGGAAGGGTCGGCCTTAAAATTCTGGTAAAGCCCTTTGTAACCAAAACCGGTGGGTGGATTTTAAACCGAAAAGTTTCCTGTATTGCAATTAAACTGTTTATAAAAAAATCAGGTATATGCATGGACGAATATGAAGAAAGAAAATACAAATCATATAACGATTTTTTTACAAGAAAAATTAAACCGGGAATGAGAACGATTGATATGGTACCGGAGCATTTTATTTCTCCCTGTGATGGGAAGCTGATGGTATATCCGATTAATGAAGATACGGAATTTGTAATTAAAAATACCAAATATACGATGGAAAGTCTGACGAAGAGCAAAGAGATTGCGGAACAGTATAAAGACGGGCAGATCTTGATTTTTCGCCTTACAGTAGATGATTACCACCGTTATTGTTACTCTGATGATGGGTACATTAAAGACAATGTCAGAATTCCGGGTGTTTTTCATACTGTTAATCCTATAGCAAATGATTATTACCCTATATATAAGGAGAATGAGAGGAATCTTTCCATATTGGAAAGTGAGAATTTCGGACAGGTTCTGATTATCGAAGTCGGAGCGCTGATGGTTGGTAAGATAGTAAACTATGCTGAGAATAAATCCGTACATCGAGGAGAAGAAAAAGGCAGGTTCGAATTTGGTGGATCCACAATTGTAATCTGCGTAAAAAAAGATGCAATAAAAGTAGATGATGATATTTTACAGAATTCAGAAGAAAATGTTGAAACTAAAGTAAAGTACGGAATGCGTATAGGTGAAAATAAAGTTAAAGGGGCTGTAAAATAAGTCCCCAGTTAAAACAACCAGTTGCGATATAATGTCGCAACTGGTTTTCTTTTTGCAATAATTCATCTATC
>RCNI01001051.1_pt1 | contig 15658 bp, 14 predicted proteins | sample 2041151 | NCBI WGS metagenome assembly RCNI01 (sample SAMN09708214, study PRJNA481090) | feces metagenome | isolation source: feces | place: Antarctica: Albino Rookery | reverse complement strand
ATTACCTATATTCAGCTATGTCTTATCTGCCGTTGGCAGTTCTTGACGGCAAGAATATCATATTTCTTGTTCTTAACATTTGTCGATTTTATAATCGTTGCTGTTTGGGTAATACTTACTAGAGCGTTCTATGTTAAGTTTTATCCACCTAGAAAAATGCTTGTTGTACACGGAAAGTACGACCCTCGTGATGTTGTTCGTAAAATCAACGCTAGAGATGATAAATATAACATCCAACAGCTCATTTCTTACGAAGAGGGCATTGATGTTATTGAAGAAAAGATACTAGATTATAATTGTATAATTTTAATGGATATTCCAAGTGAAATTCGTAATAAGCTATTAAAATTTGCATTTGAAAAGAATATTAGATGCTATTGCGTGCCTAAAATATCAGATATTATGATTACTAGCGCAAGTAATGTTGAGCTTTTTGATACATCATTACTTCTTATGCGTAACCAAGGCATTGCAGCGGATGAGCAGTTTATTAAGAGAGCAGTTGATATTGTTGGCTCAGTATTAGCGCTTATTATCTTATCGCCTATTATGCTTATTATTGCGATTTGCATTAAGCTATATGACGGCGGTCCTGTTATCTTTACTCAAGAGCGTTTGACTAGGGGTGGCAAGGTATTCAAAATTCGTAAATTTAGAAGTATGAGAGTTCAAAACGAGCAAAAAGATTATTGCTTAACTCGTAAGGACGACGATAGAGTTACTCCAGTTGGTAAGATTATTCGTGCGCTCCACCTTGATGAGCTACCTCAACTTACTAATATTTTAGTGGGCGATATGTCATTCGTTGGCCCTCGTCCAGAATGTCCAAAATTAGCTAAAGAGTATAGCGAGGTCGTTCCAGAATTTAACTTTAGACTTAAAGTTAAGGCTGGCTTGACTGGTTATGCGCAAGTATTTGGTAAATATAATACAACTCCTTTGGACAAGCTAAAACTTGATTTAACTTATATTGAAAAATACAATCTTTTATTAGACCTCAAGATTTTACTTTTAACAATTAAAATCTTGTTCCAAAAGGAAAACACTGAGGGTATTGACGCTTGGCAAACTACCGCTATTAAGAACAATACTCTTGATGATAAAAAAATCAGCATTAACGATGTTATTGATGAAGAAAAAGACGAAAGTGCTGATTCAAAATAATGGGGTGCAGTATGGGTAGTCCACTCGTTTCGGTTATTATTCCAGTTTACAATGGTTCGCAGTATGTAGGTAAGGCTATTGATTCAGCTTTGGCTCAAAATGTGGATTTAGAAATTGTTGTTATAGATGATTGCTCTAAGGATGATACTCAAAAAGTGTTGTCGAATTATGCCAATAATGATAAGGTAATATGCCTTAAAAATGAGCATAATATGGGCGTTGCTAAAACTCGTAATAAAGCCGTAAGTCTTGCTAGGGGCAAGTATGTTGCGTTCTTGGACGCTGACGATTATTGGGATAGTGATAAGTTGGAAAAACAACTTAAACTTATCGAAAAGACTAATGCCGTGATTTGCGTTACTGCTAGGGCATTGCTTACACCACAAGGCGAGGAAACTAATCGTGTTATCCCAGTTAATGAAAAAATTAGTTATAACGATTTATTAAAGCACAATAGTATTAGCTGTTCATCAGTTTTGATGTTAACTGATATAGCTAAGGAATTTCCAATGTGCCACGATGACGATAGCCACGAAGATTATATTATGTGGCTTAGCGTCCTTAAAAAATATGATTTTGCTTGCGGAGTTAATGAGCCACTACTCAAATATCGTTTGAGTACAACTGGTAAGTCCGGTAACAAGCTCAAATCAGCGAAAATGACATTTAGAGCTTATAGATATTCTGGTCTTAGCGCGGGCAAGAGCATTGTTTGCTTTTGCAGTTATGCTTTAAACGGAGTTAAAAAGTATCTATTAAGCTATGTTGGAGATAAAAAATGACAGTTGATATTTTAATGTCATGTATGAATCAGTTGGATGATAAGTTGGTAAAAGATTCTCAATTAACTGAGAACGTTATCGTAATCAACCAATGTGATAAAAATGAATATAACGAATATGCTACTCAAAATGGCGTTGCTAAGATGTATTCAACAACCGATAGGGGCTTAACTAAAAGTCGCAATATGGCGATTAGTAAGTCAAAGGCTGATATTTGTATGTTGTGCGACGATGATGAAATTTTTGTAGCAGATTATGAAAATAAAATAAAAAAGGCTTATGCTGAAATTAAACAGGCTGATGTTGTGATTTTTAAGATGGTCAATAGACCTAATCCATTCGGCGATGAGGCTAAAAGACTTCGCTTTCCAAACACAATGAAGGTTAGCTCATGGCAAATTTCTTTTAAGAGAAATCGCCTTATTGAAACTGGTGTTAGATTTGACGAGCTTTTGGGCGCTGGTACTGGCAATGGCGCAGAGGAAGAATTGAAATTCCTTACAGACTGTGAAAAAGCAGGTCTTAAAATTTATTTCTACCCAGAAGAAATTGCTAGTGTTGCTCAGCAGGAATCAACTTGGTGGGAAGGCTTTAACGAGCAATTTTTTATAAATCGTGGTGCGACAACTAGATACATATTAGGTTGGTTCGTTGCTACACTTTATGCTTTTTATTATGCCGTTAAGAAAAGGGGATACTATGACAATGGTATGACCGTTTCTCGTGCAATTAAATATACCCTAAAAGGAATGAGGGAAAATAAGATTACTAAGCAGGCTAAAAGAAAATAGCCTAAGCAGTAAGGATTAAAGTATGGAAAAAATATTATCATTTATCATTCCGTCCTATAATTCACAAAAGTATTTGGATAAGGTTATCCCATCTTTGTTAGAAAAGAGTGTAATCGACAAGCTAGATATAATCATTGTGAATGACGGCTCAACGGATGATACAATTACTGTTGCTACTAAGTATTGTGAGCAGTATCCCGATTCTGTGCGACTTATTACACAAGAGAATAAGGGCCACGGCGGTGCATTAAATACTGGATGTGCCGAGGCAAAGGGCAAATATTTAAAGGTTATCGACGCAGATGACTGGATTGAAACTCAAAATTTGCCTAAATTTATCGAAAAACTTGAAAATTGTGATAGCGATGTTGTTCTTACTCATCACTATACTATCAATGTTTCAACTAACGAAATAAACAAGTGGATGAGCTACCCAGACGAGTTCGAAAAGGCTTATAGCTTTGACGAGATTATGAAAAAGTGGGATAGCTTCGATAGGTCATTAACCTTCCACGGTATAACTTATAATACTGAATTTTACCATAAATATGGTATGCAGTTGTCAGAGCATGTGTTCTACGAGGACCACGAGTTTGCTACCGTTCCTTGTTGTTATGCTAAGACAATTACACCGATTGATATGTTCATTTATGATTATAGAATCGGCGATGTAGAGCAAAGCGTTTCGGATGTAAATCAGCTTAAAAGACTATCTCATATTGAAACAGTGCTTAATAGACTTGTTAGTGTATATGAAAAGCCTGAGCATGATTTGAGCGATGCTGGCAAAGAGTATTTGTGTATGAAAACACAGGGCGTTTTGTTAGCATATATCAAAACAGTTTTACTCGTTGAAAAGAATAAAAAACTTGGCAGACAAAAGGCGTCAGAAATTATGGAAATGATGCAAAAGAGAATGCCAATGGCTTATGAGTTGTCACAAAAGCAACACCAAATTTTCACTTATATGAATCAACTTCATATAAGCAAGTCAACTTGGGAGAAGATTTGTCACTCAAAGCTATATAATAAAATTCGTCACGGTCACGATTTTAACTAAGGAGTTAATATGGATAGATCAAAAAATAAATTTATGCGTATCGGTAAGGAATTATATGAATACCGAGATTTACTAAAGCTGTTAGTTAGTAGAGATATAAAGCTAAAATATCGTAGAAGCTTTTTAGGCTATTTGTGGAGTATATTAAATCCACTTATGATTATGACTGTTATGACAATCGTATTTTCAACGGTGTTTAGATGGGAAGGCAATACAGGTTATAGCTATCCTGTATACTTGTTCTGTGGTCAGCTTTTATTCAACTTTATGACCACATCAACCACACAGGCTATATTTTCTATAACTGGTAATGCACCATTGCTTAAAAAGACTTATGTACCTAGATACATATTTACAGTTTCTAAAATCACCAGCGGTATGGTAGATTTGCTATTTTCACTCGGTGCACTTTTATTAGTAATGCTCGTTACTAAGGTACCATTTAGCTGGAATATTTTAATGTTCCCATTTGTTATATTACAGGTTTATGTTTTCAGTGTTGGTCTTGGCTTGTTCCTTGCTCAAGCTAATGTATTCTTTAGAGATATTCAGCACATATACAGTGCTTTAACTGTTGCTTGGATGTACTTGACACCTATCTTTTATCCACTTGAAGCAATGATGGATAAGGGCGTTCAAGGCGAAATCGTTGTATGGTGCATTAAGCACTTAAATCCTATGTGGGCATATATCACTCAATTTAGATGTATTTTTAATGAAGCACAAATGCTAGATTGGCGTCACGCATTATATGGCACTATTGTAGCGATAGTAATGCTACTTATTGGTATTGCTAGCTTCCTTAAAACACAGGATAAATTCATTTTATATATTTAATTGGAGGATAATATGGAAGATAAAAAAGTCGTTATTGATGTTGACCATGTGACTGTCCGTTTTAACCTTGCAACACAAAAGATTGATAACTTAAAAGAATATTTTGTAAAGCTCATAAAAAAAGAATTGATGTTTCAAGAGTTCTTAGCTCTTAAAGATGTATCTTTCCAAGTACGTGAGGGCGAGGCTTGGGGCTTAATTGGTACTAATGGCTCTGGTAAGTCAACTATGCTAAAGGCAATCAGTGGTATTTTAGAGCCATATAAAGGCAAGATTACTATTGACGGTACTGTTGCACCACTTATTGAGTTGGGCGCAGGTTTTGACCCAGAAATGACTGCTAGGGAAAATATCTATTTGAATGGATGTGTTCTTGGTCATACTGAGAAATTTATGAAAGAGCATTTTGACGAAATCGTTGAATTTGCAGAGTTAGAAAAATTCCTTGATAGTCCAATTAAAAACTTTTCATCTGGTATGGCTGCTAGACTTGGCTTCTCTATTGCAACAATGGTTAAGCCTGATATTCTTATCGTAGATGAGATTTTGTCAGTAGGTGACTATAAGTTCCGTCAAAAGTGCGAACAGAGAATGAACGAGCTTTTAAGCGGTGGTACAACACTTTTATTCGTATCTCACTCAATTGAAGAAGTTAAGAGAATTTGCGACCACGCAATTTGGATTGACAAGGGTGTTGCTAGAATGCAAGGCGAAGTCAATGAAGTTTGCAACGCTTATATGGCTGAAATGGAAAGCTAATTTAAGAGAATTTATTAGTTTTTGATTTTACAATAATTCAATATAACAAAAAAAAGCACATTAACTTTTAAAGTTAATGTGCTTTTTTATTAAGTATTTAATTAGAAAAGGTGGTCAACTAAAAACTTTTTAGCTGATAACAAAGGAACATTACCTTTGTTGATGTATTTTTGAAGACCGTATTTGTTAACAACATCATAAAAGTTCTTCATATGAAGCTTCTTTTGTTGAACATTGTAGGCATTTATGTCAACCATTAAGAAATCAAATACCCACTTAGCAAATTGCTTCTTGTAGAGTCTTAGCCAGCCTTCTTTTTGCCAGTAGTCAGCTACGATGTCAACGAGTGCAATGTGCTTTTCAATTCTGTCATCAATGTCCTTGTTTAAGTTCATCAATGAGCCATCTCTTGACCAACGATAGTTGTAAAGTGCGTCAGCAATGAATGAAATGTTCTTTGCGTGTGGGAATGCTTCCATAGGGAAGATTGTATCCTCACCGAAATTACATCTTTCGTCAAATCTGATGTTGTACTTGTCCAAAAATTCTTTTGAATAAGCGTGACGCCAAATGAATGGCTTTGAGCATGGATTGTTGAAAAGAATTTTAGGCTCAAATTCGTCAAATCTCTCATAATGAGATGTTAAAATATAGTTATACCACTTTGGTGGCTTTGGAAAATCTGGGAAAATTTTAGAGCCGAAGATACAAATATCAGTAGGGGCTTCTAAAAATTCGTTATACATTCTTTCACATGCAAATTCTTCATAATAGTCATCAGGGTCTAAGAACATAATGATTTTACCTGATGCATTTTCAATACCTGTGTTTCTAGCAGCAGAAACGCCAGCGTTCTTTTTGTCGATAATTTTAAATCTGCTGTCAACTTTTTCATACTCTTTGAGTATTGCAAGTGAGTTGTCTGTGCTACCGTCATTAACGCATACAAACTCAACATCTCTAAGTGTTTGATTTGCTAAGCTGTTTAATGAAGTGCTAAGACAATCTTCAACATTATAAACTGGCATTATAACAGAAATTTTAACTGATAATTCGCTCATTTTATTTCCTCTTTAAAATTTTCTTTATAGTATGCTTAACTGTATATACGATACCGTGGTCGTGCATACATTCAACGAAACCAAGAGCATTGTTTACTAATGGGTTAGTAACTTCCTTGCCTCTTATTGTACGTTTAACCTTTAGAATATCGCTAAAGTCAACATCTTCGCCGTTCTTTTCTCTTACTCTGTACTCGTGGTACTTGTCACAGTCTGTTAAGATTTGTGAAATTTGATTCCACTTGTATGTTTCAAAGTAATTTCTCTTTAATGAACCGTTAAGTGAGTGCTTTAAGAAATCTTCTTTGAAGCGTTTAATGAACTTAGCTTGTAATGGCTCTGATAAACGCTCGTAGTTCCACATATAAGTATCAAATTTGATACGAACCATAATTGGCTCTAAAACAGCTTTCTTAGTTGGATTTTCATCTAAGAACTTTTGCATTTCATCATATTCGTCGCATACGCAGAAAACTTTACCAGGAGAGTTGATTGATGATGCTTCGTTATCTTGACGATAGTGTAAGAAGCATTCGTTCATCATACGAACACGCTTTGCACAAGCAAATACTTTGAAGTTAAAGCTAGAGTCTTGGAATGAAGCACCAGGTGTTTCATTGAAGCGAATCTTGTTCTCACGGATGAAGTCTTTTCTGTAAATTGCTGACCAAATTGTTGGCTTAATGTTAAAGAATTCTACTCTCTCCATATTTGATTCAAAGAATGTTGAAGGGCAGAATGTGTTAGTTGATGTAGCCTTTGTAGCAACAGGGCTAGGAGTGTTGATTACCTTTGGTGTTGAATAGTAGTAGAAAAAGCCTGATTTTACAACATCGCAATTATTTTCTTTAGCACAGTTGTATAGCTTTTCAAACATATCAAGCTCAGCGTAGTCATCACTCTCGATAATGCCGATGTATTCGCCAGTAGCCATATCGAAGCCACGGTTCATTGTTTCACCGTAACCACCGTTTGGCTTGTCTATGATTTTAACACGGCTGTCCTTTGCCTCATACTCTTTGAGAATTGAAAGAGTTGAGTCAGTAGAACCATCGTTAACTAAGATAATTTCTATGTCTTTTAAAGTTTGGTTTACAATGCTATCAATACATTCGTGTAGATACTTTTCTACATTATAGCAAGGAACAACAACGGAAATTTTAGGTGTTGCCATTGTTCAATACCTCCATTTGTAATTAAATATTTTTCAAATCGTCAAGTGCAGCACGAATAACTTTGTCCATATCATAATAGCGATATTGACCAAGGCGACCACCGAATGTAACATTCTTTTGCTCGTTTGCTAAATCTTTATATTTTTCGTATAATGCACCATTTTCTGCATCGTTTACTGGATAATAAGGCTCCATACCAGGCTTCCACTCAGCTGAATATTCACGGCTGATAACAGTTGTCTTTTGCTTGCCAAATTCAAAGTGCTTGTGCTCGATAATACGAGTGAAAGGAACTTCTCTTTCAGTGTAGTTAACAACTGCGTTGCCTTGGTAGTCTTCCATATCAAGTTCTTCAGTTTCAAAAGTAACGCTTCTGTATTGTAATGTGCCGAGCTTATAGCCGAAAAATTCGTCAATGCAACCAGTGTAAACAATGTTTTGTGCAATTTCTGGCTCAGCCTTAATTAAATCGAAGTAGTCTGTGTTCAAACGAACTTCAACGCCGTCGAGCATTTTCTCAACCATTTTAGTGTAGCCACCGATTGGGATACCTTGGTAACGGTCATTAAAGTAGTTGTTATCATAAGTGAAACGGCATGGTAATCTTTTGATGATGAAAGATGGTAAATCTTTGCAGTCACGACCCCATTGCTTTTCTGTATAACCTTTAACGAGCTTAGTGTAAACATCAGTACCAACAAGGCTAAGTGCTTGTTCCTCAAGGTTTTGAGGGTCTGTGATGTTAAGCTCTGCTACTTGCTCAGCAATCTTTGCTTTAGCTTCTGCAGGTGTGCGAATACCCCACATTTTTGAAAATGTGTTCATATTGAAAGGTAGGTTATATAATTCGTCTTTGTAAACAGCGATTGGGCTGTTGATGTAGTTGTTGAATTCTGCAAATTGATTAACATAATCCCAAACTTCTTTATCGCTTGTGTGGAAAATATGAGCACCATATTTGTGAACATTTATGCCAGAAATGTTTTCTGTATAGATGTTGCCAGCGATGTGATTTCTTCTGTCGATTACTAAACATTTCTTACCTTGCTTAGTTAGTTCGTGGGCAAAAACAGCGCCATAAAGACCAGCGCCAACGATCAAATAATCGTACATTTTTTTGCATCTCCTTCTTATAAGGTTAAAATAATCAAGTAGAGTATACTATATTATTGGCAATTATTCAACCTTTAATATGTTAATTATATAATAAAAGGGCAGTTGTTTATCTGCCCTTTTATGTTCAATCGTGTTCAATTTGATTAGCACTATTTTACTGTGCCATATTGCCATTCGTAAATGCCACCAAATTCTTTTACGTTCGTGTATCCTTGGTTGGCTAATTCTTGGCTAGCGAGTTTGCTTCGTCTACCACTTCTGCAATAAACTAAAATCAACTGGTCTTTGTCTTTTAGAACTTCTTGTGCTCTTAGTTTGATTTCGTAATCTGGTATTACGATAGCGCCTTCTATATGACCGTCATCATATTCTTGTTGTGTCCTAACATCTAAAATTACATAGTCGTTCTCGCTGTCCATTAGTTGCTTAGCTTCGCTTGGAGTTATCTGTTCGTAAGTCACTTGATTATTCTCCTTTTGATTTGCACTTTGGGTAACAGTTTTCTCGGTTGTTGAAGATGAAGTTGACTCTTCATTTTCATCATTTGTTTGTGATACTGCTTGTTGGGTGCTTGAAGGGACTACTTGTTGCTCATTTTGTACTTCTGAGTCATTTTTGCAAGCAGAGAATGAAAATATAAGAGCAACAATTAAAACGGTTAATATGCTTATTTTTGCGATTCTTTTAATATTCATAATAAAACTCCTTTTGGCTTTATGAGTGTATTATAAATCGTAAAATAATTTCTTTCTGTGACGAAGTCACTAAGTTAGTTGATTTTATTAAGTGCGTCTTTTGTTAGTATCTTTTTGATGTTGACTTTAAATAGAATTACGGCAACTGTTACAGACACAATATCAGATATTGGCTCTGCGATATATACGCCGTTTGTGCCGAAGAAATAAGGCAAAATGATTGCAAGTGGAATTAGCAAAATAATCTTTCTAAGGCTTGCAATGAATATTGAAATTTTAGCTTGTCCGAGTGCCAAGAATGTTGGCTGAATGCCGTTTTGTAAGCCGAATAATAGCATACCACAAATGAATAATGGCATTTTAACTGCACAAAGTGAGATTAGCTCTTCTGACTCTGTGAAAAGGGAAGCAACTGTTGTTGGGAAAATCATTACGAATGCTGAAACGATTGCTGAGAAACCACCAGTAATGGCAATCATTGTGCGGTATGTTTTCTTTACTCTGCTGAAATTACCAGCACCGAAATTGTAGCTGATGATTGGTTGAACACCTTGAGTAAAGCCCATAATAGGTGCACTCAATAATTGCATTACGCTTTGCATAATTGTGATTGAGCCAACATATAGGTCGCCACTTACGCCACCAAATTTTTTCATTGAGTAGTTGAGTGCAATAATAACTAAGCTCTCGGTTGATTGCATTACGAATGGGGACATACCGAGTGACAAAGTGTTTTTAATGATTTTGAAATCTGGCTTTAAGTTTTTGAGTTTAATTCTTAATTTAGCTTTTTTGCTACATAAATATGCAACAACGATTACGGCACTAACGAATTGAGAAATAACTGAGGCGATAGCTGCACCAGCAACACCCATATTGAATACGAAAATGAATATTGGGTCGAGGATGATGTTGAGTAATGCACCAGTTACAACTGCAATCATAGCAGTTTTTGAATTGCCTTGAGCAACGATGAAAGCATTTAAGCCCAATGACAATTCAACGAAGAATGTGCCTAATAAGTAAAGTGAAAGATAAGAAACGCCATATCCGATAGTGTTCTCACTAGCACCAAATGTGAACATTAGTGGCTTCATAAAAATGTAGAAAACTATGAGAAGTATGACGGAAAAAACTAATAGCAAGGTAACGCCGTTACCCATTATTTTTTCTGCCTTTTCTTTATCTCCCTTGCCTTGCCATATTGCGAATAGGGAAGCACCGCCAGCACCAACGAATGCAGCGAAAGCTGACACGAATGTGATGATTGGAAATGCTACACCAACGCCAGTTAAAGCGTCAGCTGAAGCCTCTGGAATATGACCGATGTAAATTCTATCTACAATGTTATATAGCACATTTATGATTTGCGCGATAATGGTTGGTATAGCCATTTTTACCATAAGTGTAGATAATTTTTCTGTACCTAATGTGTTTGTTTTTACGCCCATTTTATCATGACCTTTTTTATAAATATTTGCTGTTGTATTTTATATCTTTTCATTTTTTTCGGCTAATATTATAGCACTTTTCGAGCTATAAATCTTAATAATTTTATTGCTTTTGTGAAAAGATTTTTTGAATTTTTCAGATGAAAAAGTTGTACTTATTTAGCCCAAATTAAACCTAACACAATCGAAATTCTATTGGCTCTCAGTATGAGTAATAGTCACTAAAATCGATTATATCTGACATCGAACTGCCCGTTTTAACCGCTTTTTCCTACAAAAAAATAACTTTGAAATTATAGCAAAAGGCACTTTTTTTGTCAATGCGCATACTATGTTAGATAAAAATCGACTCATTGATTTTGAGCAAAAATGCCGAAATAAAAAGTTTTTTGGAAAACGCTGAAATTCTTTGTAAAATCGTGTCGAAAACTTTTTTTGGACTTTGAAAATTTATTGTTGACATAGAACAAATGTTCGACTAATATGTTTTGTAGACGAGCAATCCACTCAAAATAAGCGAGTCTGAAATAAAGGATAAAACCTGTTAGGAGAAGAGGGCAGAAGATGACAATTTATGAATTGGCTCGTGAATACGAGCAGCAATACAACGCGCTTAACACAAAGATGGATGCGTTAAAACCATTGCTTTGTGTTTATAAAGGGCAAGACTTGTATTTGCTAAGAAGACGAATGAAGATTTATTACGATATGGCTTGTGAATGCAGAAGAACAGCATCACTGCTCAACGGATATTATGAGGAGGACAAAAATGATTGATTTTATTGATACTTTTTATAGAGATACATCTCACGATAGATATGACGGCTATGACGAGGAAATGGCTAAGAAGAAAGCATTTTCAACAGTTCTGCCTTTAATTATGAACAATGAACTAACACAAAAACAAAGTATATGTTTGCAATATCATTATGTTAACGGCAAGAGCCAAGCTGAAATTGCAAAGATGTTACATTTGTCACAGCCGACAGTATCTAGGCATATTAACGCTGCTAAAAGCATAGTTAATAATAAGCTGAAATATTGTTATATTGCCGTTGATAAGGGCTTGTCAGAATACGATAGATTAAGCAATATATGTTAACGAGCAAAAAAATGTGGCTATTCGCGGGATGATGTATCCACCGCATTTTGCGTATGCTCGTAATATTCCTTATTCATACTATGAAGTAATAACACAAAAAGGCACTACAAAACTATATTTGTAGTGCCTTTTTAATTGTAATCATTTATATTATATGTTATAATTAGTAGAATTATTTAACGAGGTGTTATTTATGAAAAAATGTGAAATAAATATCAATGGATTTGCGTCAACAACTGTTGATGAAACTAATACTGCCATTGCTGCACAAAGTGGCTCATTACCAGTATTTGCAACTCCATTTATGATTGCTTTAATGGAGAAAGCAACCTGCGATACAGTAGCGTCTTACCTTGAAGACGATGAAACAACTGTTGGTACTAAAATTGATGTTGCTCACTCAAGAGCTAGTGCTATCGGTGCTAAGATTGAGGCTACTGCAACATTAAAGGAAATTGACGGCAGAAGATTTGTTTTTGCTGTTGAAGCTAAAGACGATAAAGATAATATAATTGGCAAAGGTACTATTGAAAGATTTTTAGTAAACTCTCAGAAATTTTTAAGTAAGTTAGGTTGATTTTATTATGAATTACAATGCGGTAATATTCGATTTTGATGGAACAATATGTAACACCGGCGAGGGCGTGCTTAAAAGCGTAAAATATGCGCTCGATTACTATGGAGTTGAAGCACCAGAGTGGGAAGAATTAACTGAGTTTATTGGCCCACCGCTACTCGTTTCATTTCAAGAGAGCTATCATCAAAGTGTATCCGACGCAGATAAGCTCGTTAAGAAATTTAGAGAGCGTTACACAAATGTCGGCGTTTACGAAAGCAAGTTGTATGACGGTATAGAAAAATTGTTAATCAATTTGAAAAATGACGGCATTAAAATTGGTATTGCGTCATCTAAGCCTCAAACATATATTGAGATTTTGCTCGACAAATTCAATGTTTCAAAGTATTTTGACGCTGTTTGTGGTACATCATTTGATGCTGATTGCGAGTCAAAGCAAAGCATTATGGCAAGGTGCTTAAAAGACCTTGGCGCTGACGCTAAGCAAACTATTGTTGTCGGCGATACTTACTTTGATATTGAGGGCGCTAAGGCTAACTTTATGGATACTATATCCGTGCTATGGGGCTTTGGCAGTAAGTTCGACTTTATCGAATATGGCGCTAAATACATTGTTGAAAAGCCACAGGATGTTGAGTCAATAGTTCTTGGCTTATACGAAGTTACCGACAATGTTGAGGGTATATTTAATGGTAATGTTATCAAGGTGCATAACGATACAGTTACCTTGTGCAATAATGATAAGGCTAATAGAGAGTGCGTTGACCACCCAGGTGGTGTAGCAGTTATCGGCTTAACTGATGACGATAATGTTGTACTTGTTCGCCAGTTTAGATACCCTTATAAAGAAACAATATATGAAATTCCAGCCGGCAAATTAGAAAAGGGCGAAGAACCTTTGGAAGCTGGCAAGAGAGAATTTAAAGAAGAGTGCGGTGGCGTTGCACAAGAGTATATTTACTTGGGCGATGTTTATCCAACTCCTGGCTATACTAATGAGATTATTCGTCTTTATTACGCAAAGGGATTGTGTTTTGAAGAGCAAAATCTTGACGAGGACGAATTTTTAGAAGTGTGCCAAATGAAATTTGATACAGTTGTTCAAAAGATTATGAGCAACGAAATTAAAGACGCAAAAACTATAATTGCGATATTTAAGTTAAAGGAACTAATAGGTAGATAATGATAGCATATTTAGATAATAGCGCAACAACTAAGCCGGAAAAGGAAGTTGCTGACAAAGTATATGAAATGCTAACCGATAAATTCGGCAATGCGTCTAGCTTCCATAAGGCTGGCTTGGACGCAATGCTTGAGGTTAAAAAGGCTAGGGAAAATTTAGCAAAGGCATTGTCATGCGATACTGATGAAATAGTATTCACTAGTGGTGGTACAGAGTCTAACAACTTGGCTATTTTAGGCGCAGTTGAGGCTAATAAACGCAAGGGCAATAGAATTGTAACAACTAAGATTGAGCACGAAAGCGTGCTTCAAACTGTTGATTATTTGGAAACACAAGGCTTTGAAGTTGTAAGGCTTGATGTTGATAAATATGGCTTCGTGAATGTTGATGATTTGTACGAAGCAATCAATAAAGATACTATTTTAGTATCAATGATGTATGTTAATAACGAAGTCGGCTCAATAATGCCAGTTAAGGAAATTGCTAAGGCAGTTAAAAGGGCAAACGCTCCAGCACTTATTCATGTTGACTGTGTTCAAGCATTTGGCAAAATAGAGGTTAAGCCTAGCAAGCTAGGTGCTGATTTGGTTACAGTTACCGCTCATAAAATTCACGGTCCTAAGGGTATCGGCGCATTGTACATCAAAAAAGGTGTTAGAATAGTGCCTAGAACTCACGGTGGCGAGCAAGAAAAGAGAATTCGTCCTGGTACTGAGTCATCGCCATTGATTGCTGGTTTTGGCAAGGCTGTTGAGCTTATACCAAATCTTAAAAAGCAAGGCGAAAAGACTAAAGAGCTAAATCATTATTTAAGAAGCGAGTTAGAAAAAATTGACGGCGTTATAATCAATAGTTCAGTTGACGCAAGTGACTACATACTCAATATGTATGTTCCATCATTTATGACTAGCCAAACAGTTGTTCAGCACCTTTCATCACAATATAATGTGTATGTAAGCAATGGTTCTGCTTGTGCTAAGGGCAAGAGAAGTCATGTTTTGACCGCTATGAAGCTTAACGAAAAGATAATTGATAAATCAATTAGAGTTAGCTTTAGCCGTGACAACACAAAAGAAGATGTTGACCAGTTTGTAAACGCTATTAAAGAAACTATAAAAACTCATCCGGAGAAATAAAATGAAAGAAATTATACTTATTAAAAATGGCGAGTTAGTGCTTAAAGGACTTAACCGCAATAGCTTTGAAGATGTTCTTATCAAGAATATGAAAAAAGCGTTAAAAGATATTGGCGAGTTCAATTTCACTAAGAGCCAATCAACAATTATGCTCGAGGGTATGGACGATGATATCGACCTTGATGACGCTACTGACGCTTTAACAAAGGTGTTTGGTATTGCAGCGCTTTCTCGTGCAGCAGTTGCTGAGAAAGATTTAGAAGATATTAAAAATGTAAGCGTTGAGTATTTAGCTGACGCTTTGAACGAGGCTAGAACCTTTAAGGTTGAAGCTAAGAGAAGTGATAAGAAATTCCCATATAAATCTCCTGAGATTTGTAGAGAGCTTGGCGGTCACTTGTTGAAGAACTTTAATCACTTGAAAGTTGATGTGCACAACCCTGACATTATCGTTACTGTTGAGATTAGAGATAATCACGCATTTATCAGAGGCAACAATATTAAGGGCGCTGGTGGTATGCCAGTTGGTACAAGCGGTAGAGCAGCTGTTTTGATTAGTGGCGGTATTGATTCTCCAGTTGCTTCATATATGATGGCTAAGAGAGGTATTGAGCTTATTTCAATTCACTTCGCATCTCCTCCATATACCACTGAGCTTGCTGAAATTAAGGTATTAGAGCTACTTAAAAAGGTTTCTAAGTATTCTGGTCCTATTGCCACATTTATCGTTGGATTTACAAAAATTCAAGAGGAAATTCGTGATAAGTGC
>RCNI01001050.1_pt1 | contig 15664 bp, 19 predicted proteins | sample 2041151 | NCBI WGS metagenome assembly RCNI01 (sample SAMN09708214, study PRJNA481090) | feces metagenome | isolation source: feces | place: Antarctica: Albino Rookery | reverse complement strand
TTTCAAGGTATTTTTAACCTAAAATCACCTGTAATTTAGTAGCTTTCCACCACTTTTTATAAATTGATTTTATTTGTTTTCAAAATAAGATAGTTTGTCAACAAGCTGAGATAGATTGTAATGATTTACAATCTTTTTTTGAGTGTTTGAGTAGCAATTTACGCATAATTTATGTATGATATATACTATATAGGAGGATTAAAAATGAAACTTGTATCATGGAATGTAAATGGGATACGTGCATGTATGACAAAAGGATTTATGGATTTTTTTCATGAGATAGATGCAGATATTTTGTGTATTCAAGAAACAAAAATGCAACCTGGACAACTTGAAATAGATACACCAGGTTATTATCAATATATGAATAGTGCGGAGAAAAAAGGGTATAGTGGGACAATGGTCTTTTCCAAAAAAGAACCATTAAATGTCTATTATGGTATTGGTATAGAGGAACATGATCATGAAGGAAGAGTAATTACATGCGAATATGATAATTTTTATTTTGTATGTGTGTATACTCCAAATTCAAAAGATAAATTATTGAGATTAGATTATCGTATGCAATGGGAAGATGATTTTAGAATTTATTTAAATAAATTAAAAGAAGACAAAATTGTTATTGTATGTGGTGATTTAAATGTAGCTCATAAAGAAATCGATTTGAAAAATCCAAAAACAAATCGACGTAATGCAGGATTTACAGATGAAGAAAGAGAAAAAATGACAAAGCTACAAGAAAGTGGTTTTGTCGATTCATTTCGATATTTATATCCAGATGTTGAAGGAATATATTCTTGGTGGAGTTATCGATTTAAAGCTAGAGAAAAGAACGCAGGATGGAGAATTGATTATTTCTTAGTTAGCGAAGATGCTAAAGATAAGATTGAAGAAGCAAAGATTCATACGGATGTTTATGGTTCAGATCATTGCCCTGTATCTTTAGAAATTGATTTATAAAAAAAGGGATATTTTTTAATCTATCCTTTTTTTTATTGATATTGCATGTTAAAATAACATAGATATATAAATTTATTTATGAAAAGTAGGAGGTACTATGATAGCTTTTATAAGAGGAAGCGTCCACAGTTATAGTCATGATTCACTCATTCTTGAAAATCATGGTATAGGGTATAGAATATACTTATCCAATCCTCAGTCAATAGATAAGAATGGAGAAGTAACATTATTTACATATCAACATGTTCGGGAAGATGCAATCACTTTGTTTGGATTTCCTACATTGGAAGAGCATGATTTGTTTTTACAATTAATTAGTGTTAAGGGAGTTGGACCAAAAACAGCACTTGGGATGCTTGCGGCTTGCCCTTGTAAAGATATGATTGCAGCGATTGAAAATAATGATATAAAGATTTTAAAAGGATTGCCAGGAATTGGGGCAAAAACAGCGAGTCAAATTGTGCTAGATTTAAAAGGTAAGCTTGTTCAAGAAATTACAGAAGTTGAAATAAAAGAAAATCAGCAATTACTAGATGCAATAGAAGCATTAAAATCTTTAGGTTACAAAGCATCAGAAATACAAAGTTTAAAGAAAGAATTATTAGAAATAGAAAACACAACAACAGATCAATATATTCGTAAAGCGCTAACTATTTTAGCAAAGAGAAAGGGTGTCTAATTGATGGAACGTATACTTTCAAATGAAGTACAATCAGTAGAAGAGGAAGATTCGCTTCGTCCACTATCTTTAAAAGAGTATGTTGGACAATCACAATTAAAAGAGAATTTGTCTATTTTTATTGAAGCAGCAAAACAAAGACAAGAAGCTTTAGATCACGTTTTATTATATGGTCCTCCAGGATTAGGAAAAACTACATTGTCTTATATTATTGCTAATGAAATGGGTGGAAAAATCAAAACAACAAGTGGTCCTTCAATTGAAAAAAGTGGAGATTTAGCAGCAATATTATCGACACTAGAACCAGGAGATGTATTATTTATAGATGAAATTCACCGATTACCTAAACAAGTAGAAGAAGTTTTGTATCCAGCTATGGAAGACTATTGTTTAGATATCGTTGTTGGGAAAGATTCAAGTACAACTCGTTCAATACGTTTAGATTTACCACCATTTACACTCGTTGGAGCTACTACTAGAGCGGGGGACTTAACTGCGCCATTACGTGATCGTTTTGGCATCGTATCTCAACTTGAGTTTTATTCATTAGAGGAATTACAACAAATTGTATTTCGAACAAGTAGAGTTATGAATACAGATATTGATGAAGAAGCTGTATTAGAAATTGCTTTACGTTCTAGGGGAACGCCACGTATTGCAAATCGATTATTTAGAAGAGTTAGAGATTTTGCACAAGTAATGAATGATGGGGTAATTAGCAAGGAAATTGCATGCATGGCACTTGATCGATTAAAAGTTGATCATTTAGGGTTAGATAACGTTGATCATAAATATTTAAGAGGAATCATTGAAAGATTTAAAGGTGGACCGGTTGGATTAGAGGCATTAGCAAGTAGCATTGGTGAAGAATCAATGACGCTAGAAGACGTGTATGAGCCGTACTTATTACAAATCGGATTTATTAATCGTACACCTAGAGGACGTATTGTTACAGAAAAAGCATATCGTCATTTAGGATATGACATTGATGAAGGACTATTTAGATTATGATGTTTGTTTTTTTGAATAAGCAAACATGCAAAGAATAACAAAAATCATAACTTTAGATAATAAATCTAGATAATTGTAAATGGTAGTATGATGCAATATAAGAATTGGAATACTAAAACATAGTACTATACATAGAGCGCTGTAGAGCGCTTTTTTCTTTTGATGATAGCCTAAATAAAATCCTGCGAGCCCATATGAAAAAATGGAACAAATCCAATTTGAAATATGAAAAACATTTGTGTGAATCATATTAAAATAGTATAAAGTTGCAAAAATAAGAGAAAATAAACATATACATAAGCATAATAGAGTAATCGTATTAAAATATAGACGTAGTGTATTTTTCATTTAAGATCACCTCATTATAATATATGCTTATAATAGTTTTACTATGCAAGGAGGAATAGAAATGATGGAGTATATCATGCTTGTAGTTAAATGTTTAGTTGTATATTTTATAAGTATTTTTGCATTAAGAATAATGGGGAAAAGAGAAGTAGGGGAATTGTCAGTATTTGATATTGTTATATATTTAGTTATGAGTGAACTTCTTGCTATTTCTATATCTGAACCAAATGAAACGATTTTAAAATCATTAATTCCTATTTTTACATTAGCGATTCTTCAAATCATAATTAGTTGGATTTTGTTAAAAAGTAAAAAAATTAGGGACGTATTTGATGGAAAAAGTGTAATTTTGATTCATAATGGTCATATTAACCAAGATAAGATGAGAATTAATCGATATAATATCGATGATTTAATGAGTCAAATACGAGCACATGATTTATGTTCGCCGAATGAGGTCGCATTTGCAATTTTAGAAAATAATGGACAGTTAAGTATTTTGCCTAAAAAAGATTGTAAGGTAAAATACCCAAGTCCATTAATTAGCGATGGACTAATTAATGATCGTGCTTTAGCAGATATTCATCATACTAGAGAATGGCTAATTCAAAATCTAAAAGATGAAGGTGTAGAAAAAACAGAAGATGTTTTTTTATGCTTATGGGAGAAAAGTTCCTTTTATATTGTAAAGAAAGAACTGAATTCTAGAAATAAATTATTTTAATTTTTTTTGAATGCATAATATAAATGTATGATATATAGAAACGTAGTAGCAATCATACCAATGATAATGGAAAAAGGTAAAGCATAAGAAGGATTTAAGGGAGCTATTAAAAAAAGACATATGATTCGAATAATGGACCCAATAAGAGTATCGTAAATAACATATTTACTACAAGACATTGCATGTAACATATTTGATAATGGTGGTTGCAAAGCATATATGATAAAAGGAATTGCTAATTGTTTTAATAAAATTGCGCCTTTACTAGAATGATAAAAAAACATCATAATTTGGTTGTGATAAAAGAAACAAATAATGCTGCAAGAAAAACCTATGAAGAAACAACATAGTATTATGAAATTAAACATTCTATTTGCTTGTTTATAAGAATTATGAGTGTAGTAGTACGTGAACGTAGGTAATAAAAAATTACTTAGAGCAATTGTTAAAAAACTAGGCATTGTGATTAAAGGTAAAACAAATGCATGAAGTTTTGTATAACTGTCAGTAACAATATGAATTTGTTGTGTAGTTAAACCATAAACCATGACAATAGGTTCTAAAAAATAAGTAAGAGACCCAATAAGTTTACTGCCAGTTATTGGTATACTAATTGATAATAATTTTGAAAAAGAGTGAGGATAGTGATTTTGTGAAAAAGCGAATAGAGGATTGTGTTTGTTTTTTATAATATAGAATAACATATATAAAATACTGCATAACTCTCCAATACTAACTGAAAGCATAGCGATTTGAGCCATGAAAGTACAAGTCAAAGTTTGTTTTAGGGAAAACATGAATATTAAAAATAAGATTCTAAATAATTCTTCAAAAATTTGGCATAAAGTCGCAGGAATAGGTTGTTGATTACCGAATAAATATCCTTTTAAAATACCAGATATAGAAACAAGGGGAATTAAAGGAAAAAGCATATATAATACAGGAAGTGTTAAGGGTTGTTTTAAAATATGGTTAGATAAAAATGTGATATTAATAAAAAAGAAAATAGTTAAGAAAATATTATTTATAATAGATATAAAAACACTAGTTTTAATAAAAGTAGAATTATTGTTGGATTGTGCTAATAACTTTGAAAGTGCAGTAGGAATTCCCATTTGAGCAAGAGTTATAATCATTACCATAGATGGAGATGCTAGTGTATATAGATTCATCGCATCACTAGAAAGATGGCGTGCAAGGAGAATACGAACGAAAAAAGATAGGAATTTAGCGATAACAGAGATGCTTAATAGTATAAAAGTAGAATATACAAGTTTTTTTTTCATATAGAAACACATCCTTATAAACGGTATTAATATATGAGTAAAAATACTGAAATATGCATATGAGATGAAATAATGTTGATATCTATAATAGAATGATGTAAAATATTATACATGGTATTAAGGAGGAAATGAATGGACACGCGTAAATTTTTAGATGATAAATATGTAAAGCTTGCGATTGCGTTAAAAGCGAACCAACTAAAACGTGAACAGTTATCCTCCCTGACATATCAGCTTGTGGAAAGTGCATTAATTGGAAAATGGAAATATGACAGAATTGATACCCTGCATGATGCAGTAAATGATATTTTGAATTTAACTGCAAATGAAGTTGTGGCATATTTATCAAATGAGGCGATTATTATGGGCTCAAAGATGAAAATTAATGACTTTCAAGATTTATTTGGAGGAGAAAAAAGATGAAAAAATCGCGATTAATTGTTTTTGGAATTACGGTATTGACAATATTAGCGATTATTGTAACTTGCAGTCCATCAATCAAAAATAATATGAGATTAGGATTGGATTTACAAGGTGGTTTTGAAATTCTATATGAAGTACAACCACTAGATGGCAAAGATATGCCAAGTATGAGCGCAGTTGCAGAATCAGTTAATAAACGTGTTGACGTGCTAGGAGTCAATGAACCAGATATTTCAGTCGAAGGAGATAATCGAATTCGAGTACAATTAGCTGGTGTCAAAAATGCAGATCAAGCTAGACGTGTTATTTCTTCAACAGCAAACTTAACATTCCGTGATGTTAATGATAACTTGTTGATGGATGCAAGCGTTTTAAAAGAAGGAGGAGCAAGTGTAGTTGCTGACGAATATGGAAATCCCGTTGTTAGCTTAAAACTTGCTAATCAAGCTAAATTTTACGAAGTAACTAAAAAGGTATCATCAATGGGTAATGGTGAAAACTTGATGGTTGCATGGCTAGATTTTGAACCAGGAAAAGATTCTTATAAAGCAGAGCAAGGAAAAGAAAATCCAAAATATATTTCTGCAGCATCTGTAAAAGAAGGAATTAATGGTTCAAGTGCACAAATTAGCGGAAATTTTACAAAAGAAGAAGCAGAAGAATTAAAAGATTTAATCAACTCAGGTTCTTTACCTGTAAAAATGATTGAAACATATAGTGATTCTGTAACAGCAGATTATGGTATTGATGCATTCTCAACTACAATGTTAGCAGGAGCAATCGGTATTGTAATGATTATGTTATTTATGATTGTATATTATCGTCTTCCAGGTGTTATTTCAGCAATCACAATTGCATCTTATGTATTTGTTGTTTTCTTGATTAATAACTTAATGGGAGCAGTATTTACATTATCAGGAATTGCGGCATTAGTACTTGGAGTTGGAATGGCAGTCGATTCAAACATTTTAACATTTGAACGTATCCGTGATGCATTATATAGTGGACGTAGTGTTAGAAAAGCTTTCTATGAAGGAAGTTCAAAATCATTTATCACTATTTTCGATGCTCAATTTACAACATTCATTTCTGCATTAATCTTATTCATTTTCGGAACAGGAAGTGTAAAAGGATTTGCTACAATGTTAATTGTGTCTACAATTTCAACATTATTAGTAATTGTATTTGTTGCTAAGTTCTTATTAAAATTATTAATTGATAGTGGTAAATTAGATGATAAGAAATCTTGGTTCGGTGTAAAAGAAGAAAATGTTCCTAAATTAGGAAACGGTGAATCTAGATTCTATTATGGAAGATTCCATGGATTTGATTTTGTAGGTAAAGCAAAATATTTCATTATGGCTTCATTAACTGTTATTGCACTTGCAATTTGTTTTATGGGATATAATGGAATAAAAGGTAACGGTATCTTGAATTTAGGTATTGATTTTACAAGTGGTACAAAATTAATTGTTCAAGGTGATCAAACAATTGAAACAAAGACATTGAAAAATGAATTACAGAATTTAGGTATTAAAGCAAACAGTATTAAAATTACTGGTGAGAAAAATAACATTGCAACAGTATTTGTAAAAGAAGCTGTTGATACACAAAAAATGGATTATGCAAAAACAAAATTACAGTCAATCTATAAACATGAAGTTAGTGATAGTACGGTTACTCCTGTAATTGGACGTGAATTAGTTAGAACAGCTATTTTAATCTCTATTTTAGCATGGGTAGGTGTAATGATTTACATTTCATTACGATTCAAATGGGATTATGCAGTTAGTGGTATCATAGCGTTAGTGCATGATGTATTTATTATTTTGTGTTTCTGTGCAATTTTACGATTAGAGGTTAATACAGAAATCATCGCTGTAATGTTAGCTATTATTGGTTATTCAATCAATAACTCTATTGTTGTATTTGACCGTATCCGTGAACAAGTAAAATTAAGAAAACACGAGCATTTAACTCCTGCAGTATATAAAGAAATTGTAAATGATGCATTACAAAATACGGCAACTCGTTCAATCTTGTCAACAGTTACAACAATTATTCCAGTTGTATGCTTGATTGGATTTGGTAGCAAAGCAATTTTCACATTCTGTTTAGCTTTATTCATTGGATTAGTTGCTGGTGCAGGAAGTTCATTATTTATAGCAGCACAAATTTGGTATCAATTACGTGTACATGAAAAACATAAAACTAAGAAAAAATTAATCAAACATAAAAAAGAAGATGTTGAGGAAATGATTATTCCTGGAATGAATGATTATTAATAAGAAAAAAGTGTATTTAAAATAGTACATTTCAGACCGTTGACAAAGTCGCTCGTCGAGCAGATTTTGTCATTCGGTCTTTTTTTAATCCACACTTTGATATAAAAAAAGATGATTCCTAGGTATTTTAAACTAAAATCATCTGTAATTTAGTAGCTTTTCACCACTTTTTCTAAATTGATTTTATTTGTTTTTAAAAAAAAGATAGTTTGTCAACAAGCTGAACTGTATTTTTAATAATACACTTTTTTCTTTTGAAACATATCTATTTATGATATAATCCCACAGTAGAGGTGAGAATGATGCTGATTTGTCCAAAATGCAAATGCAAATTAAATAAGATAGATAATAGCTATAAATGTGATAATAATCATAGTTTTGATATTGCGAAAAGAGGATATGTTAACCTTGTTTTAGGTAATTCAAAAGCAACAGGAGATGACAAACATATGGTAAATTCACGTACACAATTTTTAAATCATGGTTATTATGAAAAATTACGTACATGTATTGGAAATGTTTTATCTTCTTGTGAAATGAATACATTAGTAGATGCGGGATGCGGGGAAGGATATTATACAAACTATTTTAAACAGCTTTTACCATCATGTGAAATGTATGGATTTGATTTATCAAAATATGCAGTTGATGAGGCATGTAAGGCAAAATCAGGAGTGAATTATTGTGTTTGTAGCATATTTCATTTACCTTTAGATAATTTAAGTTGTGATGGAGTTATTTCTATTTTTGCACCTGTTGATATGGATGAAAACACGAGAATTTTAAAAGAAAATGGATATTTTTTGCAAGTGGGTCCAGGTCCTAAGCATTTATGGGGATTAAAACAAGAATTATATTCTGATATTTATGAAAATCAAGTGAAAGTAGGATATGAAGGATATAAATTAGTAAAAGAAGAATATGTGGAAGATGTTATTACTATAGATCATCAAGAAGATATTTGGGCATTGTTTCAAATGACACCATATTATTGGCGTACTCCTAAAGAAAATGTACAACGGTTAAAGAATCTTAATAAATTAATTACAACAGTACAGTTTCATGTTGCGTTGTATCAGAAAGAAGAAAATAGCGTTTCCAAATAAGAAATTACTATGTTATAATAAAAAAGATTATGTGAGAAAGGCGGAATAACATATGGCATTCGAAAGTTTAACAGATCGCCTAGGGAAGGCATTTAAAAATATAACAGGAAAAGGGAAACTTAGTGAGAAAAATATGAATGACATGCTACGTGAAGTACGTATGTCATTATTGGAAGCAGATGTAAATTATGCAGTAGTAAAAGATTTTATTGCTAAGGTGAAAGAAAAAGCACTTGGAACAGAGGTAATGAACTCTTTGAATCCAGGTCAAATGGTTGTGAAAATTGTACGTGATGAAATTGTTACTTTATTAGGAACAGAAGAGGCACCAATTAATTATAAAAATGAAGGAATCACAACCGTTATGATGGTTGGTTTACAAGGTACAGGTAAAACCACAGCATCAGCAAAAATTGCTAATGTGATGAAGAAAAAACAAAAACGTAATCCTTTATTAGTAGCATGTGATGTTGTTCGTCCAGCGGCTATTGAGCAATTAAAAACATTAGGTGAATCTATTGGAGTGGAAGTTTTCTCACTTGGTGTAGAGACAAATGCATTAGAAACAGCAAAACAAGCAATGGATTATGCAAAAGATAAAGGGTATGATACTGTTTTATTCGATACTGCAGGTCGATTACATATTGATGAAGCATTAATGCAAGAATTAGCAGATATTAAAGAATATGTTCAACCAGATGATATATTATTAACAGTGGATGCAATGACAGGACAAGATATTGTTAATGTTGCTAGTAGCTTCCATGAATCATTGTCAGTTACAGGTTTAGTTTTAACAAAACTTGATGGTGATTCACGTGGTGGTGGAATTTTATCTGTAAGAAGCATTACAAATGTACCAGTAAAATTTGTTGGTTTAGGTGAAAAAATAGAAGATTTAGATGTGTTCCACCCAGATCGTATGGCAGATCGAATTTTAGGAATGGGAGATATTTTATCTTTAATTGAAAAAGCAGAAGAAAAAATGGATATGGAAGCTAGTGCAAAATCTGCAAATCGTATGATGAGTGGAGAATTTACACTTTCTGATATGTTAGTTCAATATGAGCAAATTGAAAAAATGGGTTCTTTAGGTGGTATGATGAAAATGTTACCAGGTATGGGACAAATGGCAGGTCAGATTGATGAGGCAAAAGCAGACAATAAATTAAAGAAAAGCAAGGCAATCATTCAAAGTATGACTCCTGAGGAAAGAGAAAAGCCAGAAATTATTCGTGCCGGAAGAAAAAATAGAATTGCACGAGGAAGTGGAACAACTGTTGCAGATGTAAATCGTTGTTTATCTGAATTTGAAAAAATGAAGAAGATGATGAAGCAGGTTATGGCAATGTCAAAAAGTGGAAAAATGCCTAATATGGGAGCTATGGGTGGCATGAAAAATATGAGAGCTATGAATAAAGCAATGCGTGCTGCTAAAAGAGGAAGAAGATTTTAATAATAAAATAGATGTAAAGGAAAAATACTTGACAGTATAAAAAAGTATGATATACTAGTAAAGCATTGATAATTAATAGGAGGATTTTACAATGGTTAAATTAAGATTAAAAAGAATGGGTTCAAAAAGAAAACCTTTTTACAGAATAGTTGCTGCTGATTCACGTTATCCAAGAGATGGACGTATTATCGAAACAGTTGGAACTTACAATCCAACAACTGAACCAGCATCAGTAACATTAAACGAAGAATTAGCTATCAAATGGTTAAACAATGGAGCACAACCAACAGATACAGTTCGTAATATTTTCTCTAAACAAGGTGTTATGAAACGTTTACACGAAGAAAAAAACGCTAAATAATTATGATTGATTATGAAAAAGTTTTGCTTGATTTGGTTAAACCGATGGTTGATGATCAAACAAGCGTTTCTGTAAAGTTAATGGATTCTCTTGATGAAAATGAGATTTTATTATACGTATATGCAAACAGTGAAGATGTTGCAAGATTAATTGGACGTCGTGGATGCATGGCTTCTTCTATTCGTCAAATGATGTCAATTGCATCAAGACAAGAAGATAAAAAAGTTACAATTAAATTTGAAGCTTATTAGGATGCGAATGCATCCTTTTTTAAAATAAGGAGTATTTCTATGGATGAAATAAAAATTGGAATATTAGTAAATACACACGGACTACGTGGAGAAGTAAAAGTAAAACCTACTACTGATTTTGCAGATCGTAGATTTGCAAAGGGAAGTGTTGTACATATTCAATATCAAAATCAAAATATCGCTGTAGAGGTTCAATACGCTAAGTGGGTAAAACAATTATTAATTGTGAAGTTTAAAGGATTTGATGATATTAATTTAGTTGAACCTTGGAAAGGAAGCGTAATTACTATTTCTAAAGAAAATTTGCATGAATTAGAAGAAGACGAAGCATATTTTTTTGAATTAATGGATTGTAAAGTATATAACGAGGATGATAAATATCTAGGTAATGTAGTTGAAGTTGTAGAAACAAATGCAAATGCGTGTTTGCGTGTTAGAAATGAAGAACAAGAATTCTTAGTTCCTTATGTAAATGCGTTTATAAAAGATTTTAATAAAGAAGAGAAAAAAATTGTTATTAAGTTAATAGAAGGTTTATTATGAAAATAACAGTGATGACATTATTTCCAGAATTTTTTGATAGTTTTAAAACGACATCTATCATTAAAAGAGCATTAGAAAGAAATTTGGTTGAATTTGAAACAGTAGATTTTCGATTATATACAAAAGATAAGCATAACCATGTAGATGATACCCCATGTGGTGGTGGACAAGGAATGGTTTTATCTCCACAGCCTATTGTGGATTGCTTGAAAGACATAAAAGAAGATGCTTCATTTGTGATTATGATGTCTCCTCAAGGAGAAACATTTACACAAAAGAAGGCAAGAGAATTTGCTAAAAATATAAAGCATCTAATTATAATATGTGGACATTATGAAGGGTTCGATGAGCGTATACGCTCTTATGTAGATTTAGAAGTATCTTTAGGTGATTTTGTTTTAACAGGGGGAGAACCAGCTGCTTTAGTAGTAAGTGATGCAATTATTCGATTGTTGAATGGAGTTATTCTTGAAGAAAGTCATGAGGATGATTCATTTGAAAATGGTTTATTAGAATACCCGCAATATACACGACCAGTTGAATTTGATGGAAAAAGAGTTCCAGATGTATTATTGAGCGGGCATCATGCAAATATTAAGCGATGGAGACTAAAACAATCTTTGAAGAAGACATTAGAACGCAGACCGGATTTGTTAGAAAATAGAAAATTTACTAAAGAAGAAAAAAATCTTTTAAAAGAAATAGAAGACGAAAAAAATAATTTGTAAAATTCGATATAGAGACTTTTATATGGGACATAAAAATGGTATTATATTATACAAGGTAGACCCGACCTTTCTGAATATATAGAGTGCTATCAATTGTAAAAATAATCGTATTTCTATTTACAAAAATAGGTATATTATGTTATAATATATCAGCCTTAATGGCAACGAGGTTCCGATGGATATAATCATATTTATGAACCCAACGTTTATACATGTAGAAAAGGAGTAGTATGATTATGAATTTACAATTAGTTAACGAAGTAACAAAATCACAATTGAAGAAAGATGTACCATTCTTTAAATCAGGTTGTACAGTACGTGTACACGTAAAAATTAAAGAAGGTGACAAATCTCGTATCCAGGTATTCGAAGGATTAGTTATCGCAAGACAAGGTGGAGGAATTGCTGAAACATTTACAGTACGTAAAATTTCTAACCAAATCGGTGTAGAAAGAACATTCCCAATCCATTCTCCAATTATTGATAAAATTGAAGTTGTACGTCATGGTAAAGTTAGAAGAAATAAATTATTCTATTTACGTGGTCGTTCAGGAAAAGCTGCTCGTATTAAAGAAATTCGTAAATAAAAAAAGTCGGGAATATCCCGATTTTTTTATTTGTTGGGAGGGAAAGATATGAACAAACCTGTAGATGCAAAACACAAACAGGAAAAAGATGAAACACTTAGTGAAGTCATTATAAGCAATCTTCTTTCTTTGTTGAAGATATTTTTCATATGTTTTGTGGTTGCATATATAGCTGTTAATTATTTTGTACGGCCAATACGGGTTAGTGGTTTAAGTATGTTCCCAACAGTGAATGCAGGAGAATTTGCTATTAGTAACGCTTTTGGAGGCAAATTTCAAAAAGTAGATCGTGGCGATATTGTGATTGCATATGAAAATAAATATCTAAAAAAGATGATTGTTAAGAGAGTAGTTGGTTTGCCTGGTGAAACGGTTTCATGCAAAAATGATGTGATTTATATTAATGGCGAACCTCTATATGAATCCTACTTAGAAAACGATTGGGCACAATCAATAAGGGAAACAATGAATTATTTTACAGATGATTTTGATGAAGTAACATTAAAAGAAGATGAATATTGGTTACTTGGAGACAATCGCGTACATTCTAAAGATTCTAGGGAGTTAGGTGTGTTTAATAGAAAGCAAATACGGGCTAAGGATATTTTTGTTTTATTTCCAATTAAAAATGCTCGTATGTTGGATTAGGTGATGTAGATGAGTAAGAAAAAATTAGAATTCATTGATAATATTTTGGGATTTTTTCAATATTTTTTAATTTGCTGTGTAGCTATTACAATTATATTTACAGTAGGAATTCGACATAGTACCGTAGTTGGAAATTCAATGTATCCAACATTAAAGAATAAAGAGCATGTTATGATAAATATTGCAGCTTCTTATATGACTGATATTCATAGGTTTGATATTGTTGTTGTTAAAAATGAGAAGAATGATGATTTATGGGTGAAACGTGTTATTGCTTTACCTAATGAGACAGTTGAATATCGTAACGATCAGTTATTTATTGATGGGAAATTAGTGAAAGAAACTTTTTTAGATAATAATTATATAAAAAAAGAATTAAAAAGGAAAAATATAAAAAACTTTACTTCAAATATAGGACCATATACTTTAAAAAATGATGAATATTTTTTAGTTGGGGATAATCGTACAAATTCATTTGATTCACGTTTCTTATCTGTTGGACCATTTAAAAGAAGTCAAATAATTGCAAAGGGTATGTTTGTAATGTATCCATTTCATGAGATAAAGTATGTAAAATAGTTATATACTTTATTTTTTAGTGAATGAATAGTATAAATATGTAATATTTTATATGATATAATACAAATATATAACAATAGGAGGAATGTTAATGGTTGAAAATAAAAAAGAAAATGAGGCATTTTCAAAAACAAATATAAACTGGTTTCCAGGTCATATGACAAAAGCTAAAAGAGAAATGCAAGATAAAATGAAAATGGTGGATTTAGTGATTGAATTAAGGGATGCAAGAATTCCTAATGCATCTAAAAATCCGATGATTGAAGAGTTAACACTAAATAAGCCTCGATTAATCATTTTATCTAAAAAAGACAAGGCAGATGCAGATATTACAAAACAATGGATTCATCAGCTAAGCAATGACACAACGCAGGTTTTAGCATTGGATATAGTAAAAGAAAACATAACTCCAAAGGTTTTAAAAGCTGTACAGACATTAATGGTCGCAAAAATTGAGCGAATGAAAAAAAGAGGAATTCGACCTAGAGCGATGAGAGCTATGGTTGTAGGAGTTCCTAATGTTGGTAAATCTACGTTCATTAATAAAATTTCAAAGAAGAAAGTTGCAGTTACAGGAAACCGTCCAGGTGTTACGAAATCATTGCAATGGTCAAAAGTTAATAATGAACTTGAACTTTTAGATACACCAGGTGTTTTGTGGCCTAAATTTGAAGATCAAATGGTAGGTGTTTTACTAGGAGTGACAGGAGCAATTCGTGATGAGGTCTTACCGTTAGAAGAAATTGCAGCATGGGCAATGGACTTTTTAGTGAAAAATAGAGGAGACGTTTTAAAAGAAAGATATAATATCGAATTATGCGATAATCCATATGAGATGCTAGAAAGATTAGCGTTTAAAAGAGGATATGTTAGAAATCAAGAAATGGATGAAAAACGTACAATTGAGACATTTTTAAAAGAAATTCGTGATGATAAACTAGGACCTATTAGTTGGGAGATTCCATATGAAATGTGAAAATGAATATGAAATAGCATGGTGGAACGAAGGAAAAGAAAAAATCATAGGTATCGATGAGGCAGGGCGTGGCCCAATTGCTGGACCACTAGTGGTAGCAGCAGTTGCTTTTCCTAAAGGATTTTCACATGATGAAATTTATGATTCAAAGAAACTTTCAGAAAAAAAACGTAACCAATTGTTTGATGAAATTATTGAGTTAGCAAGTGAATATCATATAAAAATTGTTTCTCCAGAAATTATTGATGAACAAAATATTTATCGTGCAACCCAAAATGCAATGTTAGAACTTAGTAATTCATTCGAAAATGCAGATGCAGTTTTAACAGATGCGATGCCTTTACCAGATGCAATTTTAGATGTTGTTCCATTAGTAAAAGGAGATCAAAAAAGTGTAAGTATTGCAGCAGCTAGTATTCTAGCAAAAGTTACACGTGATCGTATAATGGTAGAATATGATCAAAAATATCCACAGTATGGATTTGCAAAACATAAGGGGTATCCAACGAAAGCTCATATTGAAGCAATGGAGACATATGGTGTTATTGATGGATTTTATCGAAAATCTTATAAACCGGTAGCAAAGATGTACCAAATGAAACTTGATTTGTAAAAAGAAGCAAACGCTCAATGTCATTAAGTTAAGATGACAAAAATAACAGGAGTTATCATTCAAATAATGAAAGAACTCCTGCTTTTCATTTTTAGACATT
>RCNI01001049.1_pt1 | contig 15675 bp, 15 predicted proteins | sample 2041151 | NCBI WGS metagenome assembly RCNI01 (sample SAMN09708214, study PRJNA481090) | feces metagenome | isolation source: feces | place: Antarctica: Albino Rookery | reverse complement strand
ACTATATAAAACATATCATAGTTCTATCAAACCAAAGCAAATAATAACACATATTTAACTTTAACAAAGAAAAGGTCGGTGTCCTAAGACGCCGACCTTTTCTTTATGAGGTTTAACTAAAAGAATTAGATAATTATTTGAGCACTCTTACTCTTGTAACACCGTCGATAGATTCAATATCTGCTACAACCTTTGATGATACATTTGAGTCACAATCAATAATAGAATAAGCGAATGCGCCCTTATTCTTATCTGTAAATGAACCAATGTTAACACCGTCTTTTGAGATAGTGTCTGTGATTGTTGCAATCATATTTGGTTGGTTCTTGTGGATAACTGTAATTCTAACTGCGCCACTCTTTTCAAGTGAAGTATTAGGAAGGTTAACTGAGTTCTTGATATTACCATTTTCGATAAAGTCAATAAGTTGGTCAGCTGCCATTACTGCGCAGTTCTCCTCGCTCTCTGGAGTAGAAGCACCAAGGTGAGGAAGTGCGATAACGCCGTCAACACCGATTACTGTTGCGTCTGGGAAGTCAGTTACATAAGCTGCAACTCTGCCGTTTTCCAATGCGTCAACAATATCATTGCTATTTACTAAGCCACCACGAGCAAAGTTCATAATACGAACGCTGTTCTTCATTGTAGCGATAGTATCTTTGTTAATCATATCCTTTGTATTCTCATTGAAAGGAACATGGATAGTTACATAATCAGCAACTGGGAATGCTTCTTCTAATGTTTCAACAACTGTGATACCGTGCTTAATTGGAGTATCTTTCTTGAAGAATGGGTCATAGCCAATTACTTTCATACCGAGGTCAACTGCTGCTTCAGCAACTAATCTACCGATAGCGCCAAGACCGATAACTGCGAGAGTTTTACCTTTAATTTCTGGGCCAACGAAAGCTGACTTGCCTTTTTCAACTGTTTTACCAACATTGTCGCCCTCGCCCTTAATTGTCTTACACCAGTCAATAGCAGTAGTAACTTTTCTTGAAGAAATGAGCAAGCCAAGAATTACAAGCTCTTTAACTGCGTTAGCGTTAGCACCAGGAGTATTAAATACTACGATACCCTTGTTTGCGCAATCTTCAACTGGGATATTGTTAGTACCAGCGCCAGCTCTAGCGATAGCTAAAAGTGACTTTGGCATATCCATATCGTGCATTGAAGCACTTCTTACAACGATAGCTTCCTCGTTTTCAACATCGTCGCCAACTGTGTAGCGAGCCTTGTCAAATCTTGAAAGACCAACATTAGAAATTTTATTTAAAGTTTTAATATTATACATATCAATTACCTCTTATTTGTTTTCAGCTTCAAACTTAGCCATAAATTCAACTAATTTTTGTACGCCTTCGATTGGCATAGCGTTGTAGATAGAAGCACGCATACCGCCAACTGTACGGTGACCTTTAAGGTTAACGAAACCAGCTTCAGTAGCTTCTTTGATAAACTTAGCGTTAAGCTCATCGCTATCTGTTACGAATGGAACATTCATAAGTGAACGGTCCTCTTTAACTACTGTGCCGTGGAACATTTCTGATTGGTCAAGGAAATCATAAAGGATTTGAGCCTTTTTAACATTGTGCTCTTTCATCTTCTCAAGACCGCCAAATTCTTCCTTAATCCAGTCAAGAACTAACTTACAGATGTAAATTGTCCAGCATGGTGGAGTGTTATAAAGTGAATCAGCGTCTGCTTGAATTTTATAGTTCATCATTGTTGGAGTGATGTCCTTAGCGTTACCGAGTAAGTCCTCACGAATGATTGCAACAACAAGACCTGCTGGAGCAACATTCTTTTGAGCACCGAAGTAAACCATACCAAACTTGCTAATATCAAGTGGCTCTGAAAGAGCGCATGATGAAATATCAGCGATAAGAGTTTTGTCGCCAACTGGTGGCAATTCTTTATATACTGTACCGTAAATTGTATTGTTCATACAAATATATACATAGTCTGCGTCATCTCTGAAATCTTCAGGCTTTGTCTTAGGGATATATGTAAATGTCTTGTCAGCTGAAGAAGCAGCAGCAACAACGTCGCCATATTTTTGAGCCTCTTGGAAAGCCTTTTTAGCCCATTGACCAGTGATGATATAGTCAGCCTTGCCGTTTTTATTCATAAAGTTAAGTGGGATAGCTGAGAATTGAGCTGAAGCACCACCTTGAAGGAATAATACTTTGTAGTTATCAGGGATGTGATAAAGTTCTCTCATCAAAGCCTCTGCTTGCTTAATGATGTCATCGAAAACTTTGGAACGATGGCTCATCTCCATTACTGATTGACCACTGCCTTGATAATCCATAATTTCTGCGCCTGCTTTTTCAAGCACTGATACAGGTAAAGTTGAAGGACCTGCACTAAAATTGTATACACGAGCCATGTTAAACTCCTCCTAAAAAATAATCGTTTTTATACATTCATTTTATGAATGACTAATCTCTATTATAACGATATTCAATATTTTGTCAATGTTTATTCGATAATTTGTGATTTTAGATAAATCTTTGATAATTTTCTGTCAATATAGTTACAATAGTGCCAAAAAGAAAAGGACGGACTAAAAGCCCGCCCTTCCTTTTTACACATATATTTACGAGGACATTTATACAATGTATTATACTTACAAGCAATATATATTATATACTATTGTAATTCAACTCTTGCAGTAATTTTGTCATCGCTAAATGAAATAAACTCGCTGATTTCAATATCGAGTGGTGTTTGGTCATCTCTCAATACATAAACCTTAGTAACTTCTTTTGTAACGCCATTCTTGATTTTCACATCAATGCCGTAGTCAACATCATCGTCAACGCCTAAAATAGCAGTTTCGAGTTGAACGCCATCTTGGTAAACTTCGTCCATTAAAGCTACATCAAAACTAGCTGGTTCTTGAGCATTGTTAGTGAATTTGTAAGTGATTTTAACAGCATTCTTGCCTTGATAATCTTTGCAACGAACTGCTTTTACAACTTCACATCTATAATCGCCCAATGCATTAGGGTCGTCTTTTTCTTTTGACGCTTGAACATTTGAAACTGTTTGGTTACTTTGATTATCAGTTGAAACACTCTCATCATCTCCGCCAGCAAAAGCACCGAGAATAGCGAATACAACGATAACGATAATTAGCCAAAACCACCACTTTTTATAAACTGGTTTTTTAGCCTTTTGAACTGGCACATTTGCTGGAGCATAGCCAGTTTGATTAGGTTGTTGATTAAACTGTTGATTGTTTTGTTGATTATTGTTGTCTGACATAACAAGTTCCTCCTTTTGTTTGGTAAACCCATACTAGCAAGACGCTACAACAAATTCAACATCAATACTAATTATTCTAAATTCAGTACCATTATAGGTGCTGTGGAGTTATAAATACCCCCTCAAAAAATATATTACTGACAATAATTTTCAATTTGTGATAGAATATTCAGTCCTAAAAATTGTCGAATAATTTATCTATATTTTTATATTCATTTGTTTTATACCGCTTTTGCAAGCACTTGACTTTAGGCATAAAGTTATCTACGCTTTGTTTTCGCACAAACATACGAACTTAACAGATTGCAAATCTATCTTATAAGTGCGCACAGACTTAACAAACAACGCACCACTCACAATAAAACAACACGCTCTAACAAACAAAAAAGCGTCAGCAAAATGCTGACGCTTAATTTTACATATTATCTATTCTCTTTGAAAATCTTATTTCTCTACGATATTTTTCTCTATCAATATGACGCTGAATTATAACTGTAAGCACTACGCCAACAACAAGCACGCCAAATGACGCCAAAGCAAAATACTTATAACCAGCAGTCAGAAGATGATTAAAACTCTGCATATAAATATCTGGAGATATTGGCAAATCTAAGCCGTAGCCCATAGCCACAGAAATTATAGCAACTACAATACCTGCTACACCAGACGCAATAATTGACTGCGACATAACTTTAAATGCTTTTTTAGTATCGCTATACATTGCGTGCAAAAGTATACAAGCAGCAACCAAAATGCCAATAGCATAGCTCATTGACTTCAAAATCTCATGCTCTCTCTCATCAACAAACAATTTCAAATGAGCAACATTATTAAAACCAACGCTATCGCTATAAATTTTAGTCGCTTCTACTGCAACATTTCTAATATCATTCTCGTTATATTTAATGCCGTTATCGTCTAAATACTCGGTACAGATTTTATAGAAATAGCTAACCATATCTTCACTATTAGACGAAGCATCTCTATCAGAAAAGAAGTTATCAACATTGCGTGTCATAATTTGGGCAGTTGGCTTGTCCTCGATTACTTTTTTAAAGACCTTTACTGGGATATTGCTCTTCTTTTCAAGCACTCTAAATTTTAATTTTAACTGCTCGTTACACTCTTCCTCTAACTTGCTTGTGACTAGATTTTTAGCGACGAAATTCTTGTTGAACACGGTATTATTAATAGTTAAACCTGACACAATAATAAACACGCATAGAGCTATCGCAATACACATAATTATAGAAATTATTTTTCTGGTCTTTTTCATTAAAAATACCTACCCTACAATTTTTGGCCCTGAAACCATTTCAAATACAACTTCATTATAATCATTACTGAAGCCATAATCGTCAGCCTCGTCGCTATATAATATCAAGCCCCTGTCAATGTCAAAGTTCTGCCTTGAAATGTCCCAATCACTCTTAGCAGTAGCTTTATTAACACATTTATAAACATAGTCGCCGTAAGGCATTGAAATTGTGATTTTATCCCCAACTGGAATTTTCATAAATTCAACCATATTGGCTCTATATCCGTAAATCTTAGCACAGCCAATTTCGCCGACAAAATCGCCGTTCTTAATAAGTGTTGCGGTTTCAATCAAGCTAACATCATTGCAGTTATATACAACTTGCACAGAACTGTCCTTATATTTAATTTCGCCGAGCATAGCATTGTCCGGTATTTGCTTTAACTGGTCAATGGTTATCTCGCCATTTTCGTTAGGCTCAATCTTGTCGATATTTTTAATCTCGACACTATCGTGCTTAGCCATATTTATTTGCTCGTCAAAAGGATAAGTATTCTCTTTGCTGTTAGCAAATATAACGAAGCTAATCGAAACTATTGCAGCAATTAACAAGCAAAACAGCACAGTGCTAACTATTTGTTTCTTCTTCATACTTCTTTGGACTCTTACATATTATTTTGTTGAGCTTGGAGAGCGTCAGCCATAAAGTTTTTCTTCTTCTTTGGCTTGTATGCAGGAGGATTGTCAAGTTTCTTTGTGAGTGAATTCTTTCTGCCCATAACCTTGTTAATTTCTTTAACAGGACCAGCCATATATTCGCTCATATATTCCTCAGCGACCTTCATCATTTCCTTGTCGTTACGCATTTCGCCAAGAATTGATACGCCGATAATATCTTGAACCTCGTTTGTACCGTCCTCATAAATCTCGTTAAGCATTTTGAAGAGCTTATTGCGTTCTTCCTTAGTACCTTCCTTGATTACAGAAATAACCTTTGGAGTACCAATTTCTTTGAAGAATGTTTCTGGTAAAAATTCGCCATACTCAGCGATATTAGCTCTAATATCATCCTTATATTCTGGGTATAAAACACCGAACTTGTTAGCGAGTGAGTTAACATCATAGCTCAAAGCACCGCTCTTAGCCTTTGTCTTAGAAATTGCCTTAGGAATTTTAACCTTTTGAACATCAACTTTTTGATGTTTAGCAAACTTTGACTTAACTTCGTCGATAACTTCGTTAGTCAATGACTTAACATCTCTATCGTCAGCCTTTTCTAAATCAAACAAGTTCTTTGACTCAATACTAAATTCATTGTCCTTGTCATTAACATCGAAATCGCTAGAAAACTCGATGAAAACAAGGCTTTTTTGTGCGTCAAAGCGAACACGATAAGCGCCATTATCACTATAATAGCAAAGGCTATTTTCAACGCTGTCGCATTTCTTAAAGCCTAAATCGTCGTTAACTTTTTGCGCATTTTTTTCAATCAAAGAAAGAATATCATTCATTTCCATTTCCAAAATCTCCATTTTCTGTATTTTCAATAGAAGTTAACACCTTTTGAGCGTCATCTCTAATTTTTTCATTTATTATCTTTTCTTGTAGCTGGTATGCGTGCTTATTCACATAGTAATTATACACAAATCTAACAGCAACAATGCCACAGATGATAAGTATAACACCAACTGTTGCTAAAAGTTTAAGATACTTTTCAGTACCATAGCTAATTGCACCCATTATTATTTCGTTAGATGTTATATGTAGTCGCCTAGGGAAGTCGATAATACTATTCATAACGAAAGTGGTTATAAAACAACAACCGCCACTTATTAGCACACTGCCGATATGGGCAAAAGTCTTAGTCCTGCCCAAGTTAAGTGCAAACATCCTCGACACAAAGAATACCATTAAGGCAAGTGTAATAATTGAGACCGCCTTAGTATGTTTAGAAACAATTAAAACGCTATTTGAAAGCTCGTTCATATTGTCAGCGCCCATAACTTTATTGAAGTTTTCGCACGCTAATGTAACGGCTTTTTCAACCACCGCGTTGTCACATTCTAAGCCGTTGCGTCTATAATATTCAAGGATACCTTCACGATACGCCTCGTCAATATTTTCAGTCTGGCTATAATCAGTATTAACGCCGTTAAATATTGATGATGTGATAGTCAGTTTTACTCTATCTAAATCAATTTTCTCGCTTAGCGCATAATCAAAAGCACCGATTTCAATACCAGTTTCTTCAGCAATTTGACCATTTCCGTCAGATATTTTATCCTCAAGTTGCTGAGTAACTTCGTCTTGATTATAGTAGCCATTATAGTATGACGGATGACCGATAGTGGCAAAAGCAACCACGCAACCGACACAGGCTACTAACAAAACGACTGTAATAAAATCACAAATAAGCCTTAAAGCCTTATCCATTCTGTTTCTTCAGCCCCCTTATAAAGTTCTCATTTTCACTCTGAACATCAGGCTGAACGTCGGAATAAGATTTATCTAAATTATCACTATTTGGAAAAATCTTTAAGTTAGGGTCTGACAAAACTAGGCAAGTGATAATAGTTATAACGATAAACGCCAAAGGAATAACAACACTTTTAATAAGCAAATCTTTTCTTAGCTTTTTAGTGTATCTCTTCATCCTCTGCTGTTCTTTATAATCGCTCACCTCAATCGCCCTTCCTAAAAACATTCTTTGTTATTATAACATTACGCCGCGACTTTGTCTATCTTAAATTTATTATTATGGTGTATTATAAGATTTTGATTATTTGTTTAGCTTTAACTAATTTTTATTTATACTATTATTGATATTGATATACTAATGTGATACAATGTAGTGAATATCTTGAAAGGTGTTGTTTGATTTGAGAAAAATAAATCTCGGCATACTTTTTGGTGGCGCTTCATCAGAGCACGATGTAAGTTGCGTTTCAGCAAAAGGTATTATTTCAAATATAGATAAAGAAAAATACAATTTAACAATAATCGGCATTACAAAGGACGGCAAATGGTATTTATTCGATGATGATATTGAATTACTACCTAACGATAATTGGCTTAATTCAAAGAGCCTTAAGCCTGCTTACATATCTCCTGACTCATCAATTCACGGTGTTGTATGTGAGGACGGCTCAATCATTAAGCTAGACGCAGTTTTCCCTGTTCTCCACGGTAAAAACGGCGAGGACGGCACAATGCAAGGTCTTTTACAGTTAGCTCAAATTCCATTCGTTGGATGTGACGCTACTGCTTCTGGCACTTGTATGGATAAGGCAGTTACTAACGCAGTTGCTGACGCATTCGGTATCAGCCAAGCTAAGTGGTGCTCAGTAACAAAATTTGAATACAATAAAGACTCTAGCGCTTGCATTAAGCACGCAGTTGAAAAGCTAGGCTTCCCTATTTTTGTTAAGCCAGCAAACGCTGGTTCATCAGTTGGCGTTTCAAAGGCTCACAACGAAGACGAGCTTAAAGACGGACTTGAAATCGCTTTCAAGGAAGATAAAAAAGTTGTACTCGAAGAATTTATTGACGGCTTTGAGGTTGAATGTGCTGTTTTAGGCAACGACGAGCCAATCACTGGCGAAGTTGGTCAAATCATTGCTGCTGCAGAGTTTTATGACTTTGATGCTAAATACAATAACCCTCAGTCTGAGCTTTGTATTCCAGCTAATATCCCAGAGCAAAAAAGACAAGAAGTTAAAGACGCAGCAATCTATGCTTACAAAGTTTTAGGTTGTGAAGGTCTTAGCAGATGTGACTTTTTCGTAACTAAAAAAGACAGTAGAGTTCTATTTAACGAAATCAACACTATCCCTGGTCAAACTCCAATCAGTATGTACCCTAAACTTTTTGAAGCAGTTGGCGTGCCATACAAGGAGCTTATTGACAGACTAATCGACCTTGCTCTTGAGAGAGGTGGCATAATCTAATGGATAATCGTCCTATCGGCGTTTTTGACTCTGGCTTAGGCGGATTATCAACCGTTAGAGCAATAAAAAAGCTACTACCTAACGAGGACATTATATATTTTGGCGATACTGGTAGAGTACCTTACGGTACTCGTTCTAACGAAACTATCGAGTCTTATACTGTTCAAGACATTGAGTTTTTAAGAACATTTAACTGCAAGATGATAGTTGTTGCGTGTGGCACAGTATCAACCGTTAGCGAAAAAATAATAGACGGCTTAAAAGAGCCAGCAACTGGCATTGCAAAACCTGCTGCAAAAGTTGCCGCAGTAAGCACAAAGAACAATAAAATTGCAGTAATGGGCACTAACGCTACTATAAAAAGCGGTGTGTTCGATAGAGAGATACATAAAATCAACGAGGACGCTCAAATCACATCAGTAGCTTGTCCAATGCTTGTAACTTTAGTTGAAAACAACTGGATTGACCCAGATGACGAAGTAGTTAAAACAATCGTTAGCCGTTATCTCGCTAGTATAATTAGGAACAACTGCGACACAATTATTCTCGGTTGCACCCACTTCCCTATTCTTGCGCCAATCATCCAAAGCATTGTTGGCAAAGAAACATTGCTAGTTGACACAGGCTTAGAAGAAGCTAGATATGTTAAAGACATTCTAACAGAAAAAGACATACAAAATGATGTTAATCATAAAGGCATTCACAAATTCTTCGTATCAGATAAAACCGCTAACTTCTGCAAGGTAGCTAATGTTTTACTCGGCGAAGACATTAGCGACAAATGCGAATTTGTAGATATTTTCAAGGTAATTTAAAATGAAGCAAAAAATACTAATCACAATCATAGGCACACAAAAATATGACGACCAAGATGACAAAGTCGAGTTAACAACAGTAGGTAGCATAGAAGAAATAGATGACCACTACCTAATCAAGTATAAAGAAGAGCAAGAGCCACCACAAAGGGCTATAAATGTTAGCATTAAAGTCGCTAAGGATAACAGCAATGTTGAAGTTATCAGAAGTGGCGATGTTAGTTCTTGCCTTATTGTAGAAAAGTCAAAGAGAAATTTATGTCACTACGGCACACTATACGGCGATGTGCTTATGGGCATTTATGGCAAGACTATTGAATTTAACAAAGATGATGAATCAGGCAATTTAGAGCTTGAGTATGATATAGACATCAACGGTGCTTTGACATCAATCAACCGTTTAACAATGAATTTTCACAATAATTAGGAGAATAAAATGTCACAGATAGTAAAAGAAACAGAAAGTATATTAAAGCAAAAAATACTTGAGGCAGTTGAAAAAGCTACTAAAAATGGCGAATTACCAGAAAGCGAACTACCAGCATTCATTATTGAAAAGCCAGCTAACAAAGACAACGGCGACTTTTCAACTAACATTGCTATGGCAGGCGCAAGAGCTTATCACAAAGCCCCAAAAATGATTGCCGAAAGCATTGTAAACAACTTAGACTTAACTAATAGCTTATTCGAGAAAGCTGAAATTGCTGGCCCTGGCTTCATCAATTTCTATCTCAGCGATGAGTATTACTCACAAATCGTAAATGATGTTATCGAAAAGGGCGACGATTACGGCAAGTCAAATTACGGCGAGGGCAAGAGAATTCTTGTTGAGTTCGTATCTGCAAACCCAACTGGCCCTATGCACATCGGTAACGCTCGTGGCGGTGCAATCGGCGACTGCTTAGCTTCAGTTTTAAGCTGGGCTGGTTACGATGTTCAAAGAGAATTCTATGTTAACGACGCCGGTAACCAAATCGAAAAATTCGCAACTTCACTCGAAGTTAGATATTTACAGGCTTGCGGTCAAGATGTTGAAATGCCAGAGGACGCATACCACGGCGCTGACATCACTGCTCACGCTGAAAACTTCAAGGCTGAATACGGCGACAAGTTCGCAAATTGCGACTCAAAAGAGAGAAGAGATGCACTCGTAGGCTTTGCACTTCCTAAGAATATCGCTGGTCTTGAGGCTGACCTTAAAAAATACAGAATCGTATATGACAGATGGTTCAAGGAATCAACTCTCCACAATGACGGCTCTGTTGAAAAAGTCATTAACGCACTTAAAGAAAAGGGCGTAACCTATGAACAAGACGGTGCTTTATGGTTCAAAGCTTCAGAATTTGGCAATGATAAAGATATCGTTCTTATCCGTGCAAACGGCTTGCCAACATACATCGTGCCAGATATCGCATACCACTACAACAAGCTCGTTACTCGTGGCTATGACAAGGCTATTGATGTTCTCGGTGCTGACCACCACGGCTACATCCCTAGAATGAAAGCCGCTTTAACTGCACTTGGTCTTGATGCAGACAGACTTGACATTGTTATTATGCAAATGGTTAGACTTGTTCGTGGCAACGAAACAATCAAATTGTCAAAGCGTTCTGGCAAGGCAATCACACTTAGCACATTGCTTGAGGAAATTCCAATCGACGCAGCTCGTTTCTTCTTCAATTTAAGAGAGCCTAACTCTCACTTTGATTTTGACCTTGAGCTTGCTGCTACACAATCAAGTGAAAACCCAGTTTACTATGTACAATACGCTCACGCTAGAATTTGCTCAATCCTCAGAAAGGCAAAAGAGCAAGGCGTAACATTAAGAAAACCAACTATTGAAGAATTAAATCTTTTGAATAGTGAAGAAGAAAGAGACCTTATCCGTCATCTTGCTTCACTCACAAATGAAATTGAAACCGCTGCAAAGCAATACGACCCAGCTAAGATTACACACTATGTAATTGAGCTTGCTACATTATTCCACAAGTTCTACAACGCTCAAAGAGTTGTAGTGGAAGATGAGAGCTTAATGCAAGCTAGATTATATCTTTGTACAGCAGTTAAGAATACAATTAAAAATATTTTAATCATGCTAAAAATCGACGCTCCAGAATCAATGTAGGAGGCTATTATGGCTAATTTAATAAGTGGTAGTTTACATTTCGTTGGCAAAAAGCTAATGAATTATATGTATAAAGACCCAGAAAAAAATATGCTTAAAATCATCAAGATTGCTAAAAAGGTTACTGGCAATATGTTTCCTGCTTCAACCTTTACTAAGCCTGTTGAAATCATCAGCGACAAAGATAATATTTGGAACAAATACCTTTTCGACGGTTTAAGAGATATTGACCAAGAAGTATTTACTCGTGCCGCACTTACATTCGGTATCGACGCTGGTTATATCGGCACTAAGACTTTAAGAAGCAATCGTGAAAAGCTAAAGTGCAATATCCCTTGGGTAGTTTTGATTGACCCAACATCTGCGTGCAACTTAAAATGTAAGGGCTGTTGGGCTGCCGAATACGGCCATAAATCAAACCTTACACTCAACGAAATACGCAGAATCATAAAACAATCAAAAGACCTTGGCACACATTTCTTTATGTTCACAGGTGGCGAGCCACTCATTCGTAAGAAAGATGTTTTAACAGTTGTTAGAGAGAACCAAGACTGTATTTTCCTTTGCTTTACAAACGGCACTCTTGTTGACGAACAATTCTGTAAAGATATGAAAGAAGCTGGCAACCTTGCGCTCGCACTTTCAATCGAAGGCACAGAGGAAACTAATGACGCTCGTAGAGGCGACGGCGCTTATGCTAAAACTCTCGCAGCTATGGCTCTCTTACGCAAACACAAATGTATTTTCGGTACTTCTGTATGCTACACAAGCCAAAACTACGAGGCAGTAACAAGCGATAGATTCTACGATATGGAAATCGAGAACGGCGCTAAATTCGCATGGTACTTCCACTATATGCCAGTTGGTTCTGACGCTGATACAAACTTACTCCTTACTCCTGAACAAAGAGAGCACGTTTACCGCCGTATCCGTGAAATGCGTGATTCTAAGAAAGGCAAGCCAATCTTTACAGTTGACTTCCAAAACGACGCTGAATTCGTTGGTGGTTGTATCGCTGGTGGCAGAAACTACTTCCACGTTAATAGTGAGGGTGATGTTGAGCCTTGCGTATTCATCCATTATAGTGATTCAAACATCCGTCAAAAATCAATCTTGGAATGCTTGAAATCTCCTTTATTTAGAGAATACTACAAGGGTCAGCCATTCAATGATAATATGCTCAGACCTTGCCCAATGCTCGAAAATCCACAAAAGCTAAGACAAATTGTGGAAAAGAGCGGTGCTAAATCAACTAACCTTATTCAACCTGAAAGCGCTGAGGAACTATGCTCAAAGTGTGACGAATACGCTGCAAACTGGGCACCAAAAGCGAAAGAAATTTGGGAAGAAAAGACAAGATTTAAGCCATTCACACAGTATTATCGTGATACTGAAGAAGGCAAGCGAGAAGCAATGCAACAAAAAAAATAATCAATAATAATAAAAGCGACTTGATTTCTCAAGTCGCTTTGTTTTTTGCATTTATGTATTATGTTTTGGTCTATTGCTTAGTTACTTAATTGCTCAGTATTGTTTATATTACTTTATTTACTCTGTATGTTGCTTAGCAATTTTGAACAATATTATATTGACCTACATTTGAGCAAACATTGTTTCAATTTTATGCTCGATTTAATTTTTACTTTTTACATCTTAAAACTTACTCTTATATTTTTGCATTTTTATTGGATAATTTATAATATCACAAATTACAATTTCACTTATGCTTATTTATAATTTTGATTATTCTAGGGCGGTTATATCTTTGCATTACTACAAAAGTTAAATCGACTAACCCAGCTACAAGCGATGTTATAAAAAACACCCAGAAGCCGTCCAACCAAACGGACGCTATAATCGGCAAAAAGCTAAGCACCACTATTATTTCATGCACTATTTCTGATTGGCAAGTCGCACTCGCAATATCACTCCAACTATGCTTTTTAGGGTTGAAAATATCTTCGTCCCAAGTAGGCATACCATTTTTCCATTTCTTAACATTGAGCATTTTATAGAGCTTTTTCTCCCAAGAATGCTCCTTAAACCACTTGCTATTATAATCAAATTTATTATTAAACATTTTATCAACGCTAAAGCCGACAAGTAGTCGCATAGCGAAATGGTAGAACGTAGTTATAATTGTTATTAGGATAGGCACGCACACGCTATTTTTAGTAAAACCATAAATTACGCCAAACACAATACTCAAAACGAGCGACAAGGCAGTAATAATTTTAATAACTTTTTGCACGCTATCCCCCCTAACATATTTTGAATATAGCACAATACTAATATTTTAGCAACAAAATAAAAACGGATGTAGCATAACTACATCCGTTAATTTATTATTCAACATATTTTTGAGTTGATTTATCAAGATGAGAAACATCAATATAGTCAGGCAAACCACTTCTATATGGCAACTGAGGAACGCCAGCAGTAAGTGGCTTCAAATAATCAACCATTTCTTGAGTTACATAATTGCCTTCCTCTGTAATCCACTCTAATGGAACAGTCTTTTCAATATTAGCAACAAGGTCGATATTTTGTGTTAAATATCTAACGCTGTATGGGTTGTTAGAAATTCTTTCTAAAGCTGAGAATACGCCAGTTTGACCCTCAACTGCTACTCTTGTAGCATACAAACCTAAATTGAATGCCTCGTCCATATCTGTTTGTGATGTCAAGTGACCTGAGCTTCTTTGCAATACGCTAAGCTCTAACGCTCTTACCTTACAACCAATTTCCTTTTCAACAACTGCTTTCAAGTAGTTAGCAGTACCGCTTAGGTTTGCATGGCCAAATTCGTCAACATTATCAGCTTTAGCGCAAATATATTCGCCGTTTGCGTCCTTAATACCCTCACTTACAACAACGATAACTGAGTTGCGACGAGCAAGTTGTTCACGAACATCTTTAACAAATTGTTCAACTGAAAACGCTCTCTCTGGCAAATAAATAAGCTGTGGAGAGTTACTATTAACATCTCTTGCGAGAACAGAAGCTGCTGCAAGCCAGCCAGCATTTCTACCCATTGTTTCAATGATGTGAACGCTCTTAATATTATAAATGCTTGTATCGTATGTTACATTTCTAACGGCAGTTGCAACATATTTTGCAGCACTACCAAATCCTGGTGAATGGTCGATACCAGCGAGGTCGTTATCAATAGTCTTTGGCACGCCAACAACTTTAATATCAATGCCCCTAGCTTTTGTATAATCAGCGAGTTTTTTAACAGTATCCATTGAATCGTTACCGCCGATATAGATGAAATAGCCGATATTGTATTTTTCGAGCATATCAACGATATTTGATAATTGTTCATCGCTAGATAACTTAAATCTGCATGAGCCTAGATACATTGCTGGTGTCATTTTAAGACGATTAAGTCTTTGTGGCTTTTTATAAAAAGTTTCACCAATGTTGATAATGTTGCCATTCAAAAAGCCCTCAATACCATTTATCATACCGTAAATATTATCAATCTCGTCACAACCAAGTGCGTAATCAATTACACCGGCAAGGCTAGAATTGATAACAGCAGTAGGGCCGCCTGATTGACCAACAACTAAATTTTTTCCCATATTACACCTCAGTAATTCTATTATTTATAAATAAGTCTTTACTACTATTATTCTTAATAATTTTGAATTTACACAAAAAAATCCAACTCCTCAACGCAGTCGGATTTTTTATCCAAATTATTTGAATTTTCTTAACTGTTCTTGATCGTAGTTTTCAAGAAATTCATCATAAGTACCAGTATGGTCGATAAACTTATCCTCGCTAATTTCAATAATTCTATCAGCAACAGTTTGAACAAACTGGTGGTCGTGTGAAGTAAAGAGTACAGTTTCTGGATAACGCATAAGACCATTGTTGAGCGCTGTGATTGACTCAAGGTCAAGGTGGTTAGTAGGCTCATCAAGGATGAGAACATTAGCACCGCTAAGCATCATTTTACAAAGCATACAACGAACTCTCTCGCCACCTGATAAAACGTTAGCTTTCTTGAGAGCTTCTTCGCCGCTGAACAACATTCTGCCGAGCCATGAGCGAATATCAGCTTCAAGTGTTTGAGTAGTGTATTGTCTGAGCCAGTCAACGAGTGAAAGGTCTACACCATCAAAATACTTGCTATTGTCTGATGGGAAGTAGCTTTGGCTAGTTGTAACGCCCCATTTATATGAACCTTCGTCTGGTTCCATTTCGCCAGTAATAATCTTGAACAAAGTTGTTTTAGCAACGGCGTCA
>RCNI01001047.1_pt1 | contig 15700 bp, 16 predicted proteins | sample 2041151 | NCBI WGS metagenome assembly RCNI01 (sample SAMN09708214, study PRJNA481090) | feces metagenome | isolation source: feces | place: Antarctica: Albino Rookery | reverse complement strand
GTTCAAAAATATGACAGTTCTTGAGAATGTCATGGTCGGCTGCCATACCCGTACGAAGTGCGGCCTGTTTTCCTCTACGCTGCATACCAAAAAGCAGCGTGAGGAAGAAAAGCAGGTCGTGTCCAAGTGCTTGGATATTCTGGAATTTATGGAATTGCGTGATAAGGCAGACCTCTCGGCCTCCAGCCTTTCCTATGGTGAGCAGCGGCGTCTGGAAATTTCGCGTGCCCTGGCTTCTGATCCCAAACTCTTATTGTTGGATGAGCCTGCCGCAGGTATGAATGGCGCAGAAAAGGAAGATTTGCAGCGTACCATCCGCAAAATCGCTGCCCGCGGAATTACTGTGCTGCTTGTTGAGCATGACATGAGACTGGTTATGAATGTAACCAACCGGATCTGCGTCATCAGTTTTGGCAAGCGGATTGGTTATGGAACACCGGAGGAGATTCAGAAGAATCCGGATGTTATCGAAGCATATCTGGGAGGTGGCTTGGATGTCTAAGATTCTTGAGGTCAAGGACCTGCATTATTACTATGGTGAGATCCATGCGCTGAAAGGCATCAGCCTTGATGTGGAAGACGGCGAGATTGTTACCCTGATCGGTGCCAATGGTGCCGGCAAGACAACAACGCTTCGTGCCCTGTCTGGTTTGCTGGGTAAAATTTCCAGCGGTGAGATTTGGTTTATGGGCGAACGTATTGACAATATGAAGGGACATACCATTGCTGCACAGGGAATGGCACAGTGCCTGGAAGGTCGTCATGTGTTTGCAAACCTGACTGTTCGGGAAAACCTGGAGATGGGTGCCTATCTTCGTAAAGACAAAGCCGGTCTGAAGAATGACTATGATTATGTTTACGATCTGTTCCCCCGTCTGCTGGAACGTGAAAAACAGCGTGCCGGTACATTGTCCGGTGGCGAACAGCAGATGCTGGCAGTTGGCCGGGCATTGATGCAGCGCCCCAAGATTTTGATGATGGACGAGCCTTCTTTGGGACTTGCTCCCCTGGTTATCCAGGATATATTTACTACTATCAAGCGTATCAACGCAGATGGTATGCCGATTCTTCTGATTGAACAGAACTCGAACGCTGCATTGAAGGTTGCCAACCGTGGCTATGTCATTGAGAACGGCGAAATTGTTCTGCATGATGATGCAAAGGCACTGCTGAACAACGAAGATGTGAAAAAGGCCTACCTTGGCGGTGGGCAGTAATCGTTTAGAATGGATGTGAATAACAGTGAATCAGGAAAAAAAGAAAGAGCTAATCCAGTTGGCAACCCGCGCCAGAATGCTGGCAGTGGATGCCGTTTATACAGCACAGTCCGGTCATCCGGGCGGCTCCCTTTCTATCATTGACGCTCTGACAGTATTGTATTTTGATATTATGCATGTGGATCCTGCCAACAGCAAGGATCCTGACAGAGACCGATTTGTCCTCTCCAAAGGACACTGCTCGCCTGCACTTTATGCAGTTCTTGCCCTTAAAGGTTATTTTCCTGAGGAGGACATGAAGAAGTTCAGAAATGTAAAGTACCATATGTCCGGTCATGTGGAAATGAATTATGTAAACGGCGTAGATATGTCTGCCGGCTCTTTGGGCCAGGGACTGTCCGCAGCTGCCGGCATGGCACTTGCAGGTAAACTGGATCACAAGAACTACCGTGTGTATGCGGCCATGGGTGACGGTGAAATCGCTGAAGGACAGATTTGGGAGGCAGCTATGGCTGCAGCACATTACAAGCTGGATAATCTGTGCGCCATGGTAGATGTAAACGGACTCCAGATTGATGGTACCACAGATGAGGTTATGTCTTCTGCACCTCTGGATGAAAAGTTCCGGGCATTTGGCTGGAATGTAATTGATGTAAACGGTCACGATTACGAGGCTTTGGAAAGTGCCTTCCGTCTGGCAGAAAAGACTGTGGGACGGCCTACGATGCTGCTGCTGCACACCGTAAAGGGTAAGGGTGTTTCCTTTATGGAAAATCAGGTGGGCTGGCATGGCAAGGCACCCAATGCTGCTCAGTATGAGCAGGCCATGAAGGAACTGAAATCTGTACTGGAGGAGGCATAACGAAGTGGGTGAGAAAATTGCAACCAGAGCTGCATATGGTGATGCTCTGAAGAAATATGGCAAGGAAAACGAGCGAGTGATTGTACTGGATGCCGATTTGGCTGGTGCAACCTATTCCAATCGCTTTGCTGAGGCTGTGCCTGAACGTTTTATCGACTGCGGTATCGCAGAAGCCAATATGGTCGGCATGGCCGCCGGTTTGGCTACCGCCGGAAAGATTCCCTTTGTTCACACCTTTGCTATGTTTGCCACTGGGCGTGTCTATGATCAGGTGCGTAATTCTGTTGCTTATCCTCATTTGAATGTGAAGATTGTAGGAACACATGCGGGCCTTTCTGTGGGCGAGGACGGTGCAACCCATCAGTGCATTGAGGACATTGCGCTTATGCGTGTGATCCCGGGGATGACTGTTGTGAATCCCTGCGATGCGGTGGAAGCGGATGCAGCAGTAAAGGCTGCTATGGACTATGTGGGACCCTGTTACCTGCGTATTGGACGCAATCCGGTAGAAGTGGTTATGGATACAGTTCCCAATTATCACTTTGAATTGGGAAAAGGCGTGACTATGCGTGAGGGTACGGATGTAGCAATTTTGGCCACAGGTATCATGGTTCAGGAATCCTTGAAGGCTTATGATATGCTGAAGGAAAAGGGAATTTCTGCCAGAGTTATCAACATTCATACGATCAAGCCTATCGATCGAGAGATTATCGAGAAGGCAGCTCGTGAGTGCGGCGCTATTGTGACCACTGAGGAACATAACATTATGGCTGGCTTTGGCAGCGCAGTTGCTGAAGTTGTGTCTGAAACCTATCCGGTACCGCTTGTTCGTCATGGTGTAAACGATGAGTTTGGACGCAGCGGTAAAGCACAGGAGGTGCTGGATGCCTATGGCGTAAATGCACAGGGCATTGTGGATGCTGTTGAGCGAGTACTGAAACTGAAGAATCGATAAGATAAATCTAACAGGGAAGGGCACATTGCAGAATGCAATGTGCCCGATTTTTATGTGGATTCGGTGTGAAGAAGGAAAAAGACAAGTCATCTGTATTTGGTGAAGAGAATGACAAAAAACGGTCCGATCCGGTGAAGCACAGGTTTTGATTGTGATAAGTTTGCATCTACATCTGACGGGAAGACTGATGCAGTGGCAAGCAGATGGAACATCTGGAGAAAGTAAGAATATGGTGCCTTGTGACAGTCGGCTCGGATGAATCGTATTAAAAAACGATCAGGTACAAAGGTAAAAAATTACACGCTTTCTCTTCTGATTACATTCTCATATAACAAAAGTAGACACAAGCTTTTCTGCCTGTGTCTACTTTTGCTTTGAAACATGGTGGAGGTTGTGAGCACATCTTTTATAAGCTGATGTGATTATTTGTTGTTAGAATGATTACTTCCAGAGATTTCTGTACATTCTTTCGACATCTGCCTGGGTTACTTCTTTCTGGGTGTTCTGAGGGCTTCCGCTGTCCATGGCATCAAATGCCATTTTCTCAATTACGCTCATAAACTTCTCTTCGTCGATGCCGAATTCCTTTAAGGTAGGTGTCTCCAGTTCCTTGGTGATCTCAACGATAGCTGCCAGGAATTTCTCAGCAGCTTCCTGATCGGAGTCGGTGGAAGCTGCAACGCCGATGGCTCTTCCCAGATCGCCGAATCTTCCGTATGCACCGGGAAGTGCGAAGCCCAAACATTCCTTCATCAGCATGGCGTTGGAAAGCCCGTGGGGCACATGGAACAATGCACCGATGGGACGGCTCATTCCGTGAATCAGAGTTACGGAAGCATTGTTAAAGGCAATTCCTGCTTCCAGTGCTGCAACAGACATCTGCACGCGGGCTTCCTCGTTTTTGCCGTCATGGAAAGCGATGGGGAGATATTTGAAAATTCTCTTTACGGCAGACAATGCAAAGGTGTCAGAAAGTGTCTGTGCTTTCCGGGAGGTGTAGGCTTCCACAGCGTGACACAGTGCATCCAGACCTGTGGCTGCGGTAATCTTGGGAGGCGCAGTCATGGTAAACTGGGGATCAATGATAGCGAGGGAGGGAATCAACACCTTTCCCTTCAGCAACATTTTAACATCCTTTTTGGTGTCGGTAATAATGGTAAACTGTGTTGCTTCAGAGCCGGTACCTGCAGTGGTAGGAATTGCCACGGTAGCGGGCATTTTTACATCGATGATTTTTCCCATGTAATCGGAGATGCTGCCCTGATTTTCCACGAGGGAACCGATTGCCTTCATGGAGTCGATAGGACTGCCACCGCCGAGAGCAACCAGAAAATCGCAATGTTCATCCAGGTATTTCTTCAAGCCATTTTCGATCATCACATCGGTAGGCTCTCCGGAAATATCGGAATAAATGCAGTAATCCACGCCCTGATTTTTCAGTGCCTGCTCTACCTTGCTGCAATTTCCCAGATCGATCATAACCTTGTCGGTTACAATCATTGCTTTCTTGCCCAGCTGTGCAAGCACGCTTTCTGCCATATCCAGGGCTCCGGAACCAGTGATTATCTGCTTCGGAACAATAAACTCTCTTGCCATTTTGTTGCCTCCTGTATTTTTTTAAAATTCTGCATCATGCAGCCAAGTATAACGTTCGTCTTCGCAGCGATCTGTCTGCAGCCAGGGATTCCCGTCCAGATGACGAATCATCCAGCAGGTGTACATCTGGTATCCGGGTGCTACAGCCTGGGGATGTAATTCTCCTCCGGGAATTGCAGAAAAGCTGCCGTCGGTGCTCTTGAATACACGATCACCGACAAAGCTTGCACCGAAGCCCTCCGGTCTGTCAAAGAGGAAATAATAGGTTTCCGGCTGCGGATGCCTGTGAGGAAGGTATCCGGACCAGTTGCCAACATCATTTAATACCTCACCCAGGACCATATTGGACAGGGGCTGAATGTCGTGATCAAAGATGGTGTTTACCCGGCGATTTGCCACATTCCCGAATTTCCCTTTGCTGGATGCTGAGTATGCCCAGGGAGCATCCTTGGGAGAATACAACTTGGCGGGGAAGGTGTTTTTATTCTTGGTGCACTGCACCAGAATCTCGGTTCCATCCTGCATTCCCGTTATGGAAATTTCCGTGTTTTTGCTTACATGCAGACACCAGGGACCTTCAGTGAAGACATCTTTTCTTGTTACGGATTCCGAATGTCCTTCCCACTGGAAGGTTACAGCGCCTTTGAGCAGCAGTACGGCAGTTTCTTCTGCTTCTCTAAAAAACTTGCGAACTTCTCCGGACTTTAAACGATACACACGAATATCCATCATCATGGCTTTGTATTCGTTATCATAGGTCGTCAAAATCTTTTCGCCGTTCTCGTCAAATTCCGGATAGCCAAATACCTTTTCTTCCATTTTAGCTTTCTCCTTATTATGCACGTGCAATCATTTCACCGTACAGTTCTTTTTCTTCTTTGATGAACGCTTTTACAGCTTCCGTTCCGGGAAGATCATCAGAACAATTGTTGCTGCGCACCATCATGGATGCCTCTGCAGAACCAAATTCCAGACAATCAATAATTTCCCATCCCTGATATAGTCCGAACAGGAAACCGGAACCGTAGCCGTCACCGCCGCCGAAGCCCTTTCTGGCTTCGACCGGGAAAGGCTTAATGCTGAATTTCTCGCCGTCGCAGGTATATGCGGTTGATCCCTTCATTCCGTGCTTGATGACAACGATTTTAGCATTGTAATTCTGCCAGGCTTTTGCACTTTCTTCATCTGTGCGGCCGGGCTGAATCAGACTTTCAGTCAGATCAAATTCTTCTCTGGAACCCATGATAATATCTGCTTCTTTGGCAATAATTGAATAATAAACGGAGATTTCATCTTTGTTGTTCCAGTTGTATTCGCGATAATCAATATCAAAGATGACACGAGTGTTATTCTTCTTTGCCAGCATGACAGCCTTGATTGCGGCTTCTCTTGAGGGGCTTTGTGCCAGTGCGGTTCCGGAGATTAAAATGGCTTTTGCACTCTTGATATACTCTTCATCAACATCATCCACAGAAAGCTGCAGATCTGCAATGCAGTTTCGGTACATCAGAATCTTACTCTCCTTGGAGGACAACATCTCAGTGAAGGTAAGACCTAATTTTTCACCGTGGGTGCATCTTGTAATATGTGAGGTGTCGATCCCTTCATTGTCAAAATATTCTGTTACGAAGTCACCGAATTGGTCGTCGGATACTTTGCCGATGAATCCGGCTTTCAGTCCGTGTCTGGTGACACCTACGGCAATATTGGCAGGAGAACCGCCAAGGAACTTCTCAAAAATATGTACGTTTTTTAATGGTTTAAATTCTTCTTTTACCTGATCGTTATAAACGGGATTAAAATCGATTGCAACTCTTCCGAGAAGAATCAGGTCCAGCGGTCTCGTTTCATCAAACTCAATATATTTCACGTTGTTTCTCTCCAGTTCCTCTTAAAAATTTTTTCCGCAGTTAAAAACACGGATATGGTGTACAACATTTTGCTTTACAGCTTCTCTCATAGCTTCGTTTAAGCTGAAATAATTGTGTTTTCCATCGGAGCGCAGATATTCTTCTGCATTTGCAGTTAATGCATTAAAGCTGGCGGTTGCAATATTGATCTTATGGATTCCCAGCGAGATTGCTTTCTGGAAATCTTGATCTGTAATACCGCTTCCACCGTGCAGAACCAGGGGAATGTCTACTGCATCGTGGATTTTTTTCAGTGCATCAAAAGCCAGTACCGGCGTAGTCGGATAATTGCCGTGGGCGTTTCCAATGGCAACAGCCAGTGCATCAACTCCTGTCCGCTCACAGAAAACTCTGGCACCTTCGGGATCTGTAAATTGAATGCCGTGGTTTACGGAATTGTCTTCACTTCCGCCGACCAGTCCCAACTCTGCTTCTACAGTTGCGCCGTACATATCAGCAACTTTTTTTGCTTCCAGCGTTTTTGCAATGTTTTCTTCAAAAGGACACAGTGAGCCATCCAGCATCACAGAAGTGAAACCATATTGCAGTGCTCTCTTTACGGTCTCAATCGTCTGCCCATGATCCAGATGAACTGCAATATCCACTTTGGCCTCTTTTGCGGCCTGTACCATCATTGGACCCATCAATTCCAGAGGGGAGTGCTTCAGCCGAACTTCTGCAATCTGAAGAATAATAGGTGTATTTAATTCTTCAGCTGCCTGCACGGCACCCATGACCATTTCCATGTTGCCGACACTGAATGCACCACAAGCTCTGCCTTCTTGCCTGGCCTGTAAAAGCAGGTCTTTCATCTTGACTAATGCCATATTGTATCCTCCTGTTATCACGATGCCTGTTTGCAACGTTTATACATTTTAGCTTTAATCGATCCTGTAATAGCAATGAGTTCATTGCTGAGGGTGTGCACATTGACAATGGCTGTACAGGGCTGTTATGCCATTTCGATGTGAGCATATTGTGGTTAACTTGATAGTATATTTATATCACATTGTCACTTTAATGTCAATTGATTGTTATGTTTTTATTTTTTTTTAATATTTGTACTATTCAAATTACTCAAAATATGCTATCATAATGTCAAAGAGAAGATTTAATACATGAACAGGAGTATGTTATGCGAACACAACGTATTGATTTGCTGGAAAAATACATTTTTCAGAAGAAATCAGTCACCTTGGATGAACTTTGTGATAAATTTCAGGTTTCTAAAAACACGATCCGCAGAGACATCCAGATGCTGACGCAAAAGGGTAGTATAAAGAAGGTGTATGGTGGTGTCACTGCCATTGAGCCTGCCGAACCCGCTTTTTCGCTGATTCCTTATGAGACCAGGCATACTACTTTAATGCAGGAAAAAGATCGGATCTGTGCGCTTGCATCCAGTTATGTGAAGGATGGGGATTTTATTTACATTGATACCGGAACATCCTGCTTAAATATGATAGACTATTTGTCAGACTGCCGCTGCACGATCCTGACAAACAGCCTTCAGGTTTGCATGAAAGCGGTCCCGTATCCCAATCTGGAGGTTATCTCCATGCCTGGCAGGCTGAAACGAGAGACACTTTCCTATGTGGGGAATGAAATCAGGGAGTACCTTAAAAGCTATAATATCGGGAAGGCGTTCATGGCCTGTTCCGGGGTAACCAAGGAAAATGGTCTGACAAATTCCTCGATTGAGGAATATATGGTGAAAAAAGCAGTTATTGAACATAGTGCATCAAAGTTTTTGCTGGCGGATCACACGAAATTCGGCCACTTTACGCTGATGACATATTGCCCGCTGGAAACTGTTGATTATATTATTACGGATAGCCCTCTTGAACTGTCTTACCAGGATTTTTGCAGGGAACACCAGATCCATGTTGATGTAGCACCGTAAAAGATCCTGTCTGTTTTATGCAGTTTGTGGTATTGTGATATTTGAGGTGCTTAAAATATCAGTGGGAAAGTCTTGCTGATCGCTACTATATAGTCCCGAAATCTGATGATTTCGGGACTTTTTCCTTATCTTAAAACACCATTCGCCATTCAGAAATATAATAACGCTGAAATCCTGCCTCTTGACATTATAGGGTGTTTCCTACAGCAAAATTGAAAATATCCCCCTGCGGGGCTTGCGCAGGGGGATGTGTTTTGTTACCATTGTCAGGAACAATCGAAAAGGGGTGTTTTTACCTTGTTAAATAAAAAGCAATCTGTCAAAGCTATGTGTCTGTGTGCGGTCTGCATCGCTCTGTGCATTGTTTTGCCTATGGCATTCCATGGTATTGGCATGGGCCCTGTTTTCCTGCCGATGCACATTCCTGTGCTGCTGTGCGGTCTGCTCTGCGGTTGGTTCTACGGCGCTATCTGCGGTATTCTGGGACCGGTACTGTCTTCGCTGTTGACCTCTATGCCGCCTGCTCCTGTACTGGTATCCATGGTCCCCGAGCTGTGTGTTTACGGACTGGTGAGTGGTCTGCTGATTCGTGCTGTGCGCACCAAATCTGTTTATGCAAATCTCTATACGGCGTTGATCGGTGCTATGCTGGCAGGTCGACTGGTGGGTGGAATGGCCAAGGCACTGTTTCTCTTTTCCGGGGGCAAGCCTGTGGTATTTCAGACGCTGGTTGCCGGCTACTTTGTCACCAGCTGGCCGGGAATCCTCATTCAGCTTGTGTTGATTCCGACGCTTGTGTTTGCACTGATGAAGTCTCGTGTAGTGCCCGAACATTTTCAGAAGGTGTAATGCTCTATGGATGTACAGACAATTCGCCGCTTTTTTGATACTTGCGCTCCCAATTGGGACAATACTTCTGAGCATGATACCAAACTCATTGCTGAAATTCTGGATCACGCCGAAATTGGTGCCGGGATGGATGTTTTGGATGTAGCCTGCGGCACAGGTGTTTTGTTTCCGGACTATCTTGCTCGGAAGGTAGGATCTCTCACCGCTGTTGACCTGTCGCCGGAAATGGTGCAGCGAGCGCAGAAAAAATGTCCTGATGCCAAGGTGCTTTGTGGAAATGCCGATGCCATGGATTTTGGCAGAACCTTTGATGCCATTATGATCTACAACGCTTTTCCCCATTTTTTAGAACCGGAACAACTTTTGAAGCATCTCAAGAAATTCCTGAAACCAAACGGAACCTTCACTGTTGCGCACGGTATGAGCCGGGAGGTGCTGCAAAAGCACCATGCTGAGCATGCCGGTACTGTCAGTTTGGATCTTCCCACAATTGAAGAAATGTCTGCTCTGTTTTCCCGGTATTTTACCGTGGTATACGCTGCTTCAGATGATCGTATGTATGAAATCGTAGGAAAAAACACATTCTGATGTTGGCGTAGAGCAAAATTGAATCCCACGGATTTGCCTGAAAAACGGTATAAATCCGTGGGATTTTCTGCTTGTTACAGACCGTATACTGAGAATGAATGGAAACGCTTATGCGCATATGTATGGATGACGGTTTCTGACCATTCTGTATTTTCTTTCGGATATATGCCAAATGAAAAAAGATTCCATCCTATTTGCTGCGGATTTAGTATGATTATGCGCTCCAAAGGGGATGATGCAGTTATCAGCTATCGGGAGGAAATCCCTGAAAGCCTTGATTTCTCCACGACAAGGCTTATAAAAAATACTTGACAATAGTCTGATAATGGACTATAATCCGTTTAGTCCGATAACGGACTATAAAAGATGCAAACCAAAGACGGAATATTTGGAGAAAATACAATAAACAATGATACTGGTGTTTATCCAAACAAACGGTTTGCACGGCTGTAGCAAGCCTTGAACGGGAGTGAGTTCTGCATTTCACATATGCAGAAGGCTCCCCCCAATATTCGTCCGACAGCCAAAGGAAAAGCATTCTGCTATGTACGGATCATGTAGAATGTGGAAGAAACGATGCTGGAATCCCCTTCAGAGGAAGGTAGAAATCGGTTCTTTGCAGCCTTTGAATTTCTGTTGGATGGATTGAAAAAACGCTTTCCTAAAGGAAGCATGGATATAGGAGATTCATATGGTAGGACAAATTTATCATGTTGGACTGACGGTAGCAGATATGGAGAAGACCCTGAAATTCTATCGTGATATTTTGGGGCTTCGTGTGCAGGGCGAAATTTTGATGCAGGGCAAAGAAACCGATGCCATGTTCCGGAAACCGAACTGCAAAGCAAGGGTTGTGTACCTGAACGGAAGTGAAGAAATCAGTGCACCTCCGGTGGAATTGATTCAGTTTGTGGGTAACGATGTGGAGCAGACCCCCGGTGATCTGTTCAGAACTTCCATTTCTGAGCTGTGTTTTTACACAGATGATGCGCAAAAGGTATACGAGCATTTGCTGTCCCACAATGTAGAATGTCTGTCTGCACCGCAGGAATTTGATTTCCGGGAGTACGGAATGGGGAAAAGCAAAGCTTTCTACTTCAAAGATCCCGACGGCATCATTTTGGAAATCATGGAGCCGGTGAAGGAAAAATAGGAATAATGGCTGTCAAAACAAATGTAATGCGGATTTTCGATAAAGAAAAAATAGACTATACGCTTCGGGAATATCCGCTGAATGGCTTGGCAGCGGCAGTTAATGTGCCGGATTATCTGGGTATTTCGGCAGATAAACTGTTTAAGACCCTGGTTACCACAGATACTGTGGGAGGGTACTATGTATTCTGCATACCCAGCAGCCGGGAACTGGATCTCAAAAAGGCAGCAGCTGCCATGGGCACAAAGCGAATCGAAATGATTAAGCAAAAAGACCTGCTGAAGCTTACCGGATATATACACGGGGGATGCTCCCCGGTTGGAATGAAAAAACTGTTTCCCACCGTGGTGGATGCCAGCGCAGGGGAGTGGGATACCATTGTCGTTTCTGCCGGTAAAGTTGGATGCCTGATCGAAATCGCCCCACAAACGCTGGAAATTCTTTCCAAGGCTCGCTATGCGCAGGTGACCAAATAATAAAACAGAAGACCGACACATTTCTATTGGTGTCGGTCTTCTTTGCAAATCGGAAAGAAATGGATTGGGATTGTCTTACAGAAGCGTCCAACATCCCATAAAAGAGAAAAATCTCCCTGAGGTATGCTATGGAAAGCAATTCACCTCAGGGAGATTCTACTATTAGAAATCAGCGCTGAATACGACCGGAACCGTCGCCGCCAGCCAGCTTTTCTACTTCGGAAACTGTAACCATGTTGTAGTCACCCTCGATGGAGTGCTTCAATGCGGATGCAGCAACTGCAAACTCAACGGCAGACTGGGTGTCCTTACCGGTGAGCAGGGAGTAGATCAGGCCGCCGCCGAAGGAATCGCCACCGCCGACACGGTCGATAATGTGCAGATCATACTTCTTGGAGAAGCAGTATTCGTTTGTAGCGACATTATAGAGCATGGCAGACCAGCCGTTATCGAAAGCGGAGTGGGATTCCCGCAGAGTGATGGCAACCATCTCAAAGCCAAACTTGTCAGCCAGCTGCTTGGCAACGGATTTATAGCCATCCCGATTCAGGGAACCGGCGTAAATATCGGTAGCCTCTGCTTCAATACCGAAGACATCCTTGGCATCTTCTTCGTTGGAGATGCACACATCTACATACTGGCAAAGCTCTGTCATGGCTTTTCTTGCCTGCTCACGGGACCAGAGCTTGCCACGATAGTTGAGGTCACAGGAGATTTTGATACCACGGGCCTTGGCAGCCTTGCAGGCTTCCTTGCAGATTTCAACCAGATTCTCACCCAGTGCCGGTGTAATGCCGGTGAAGTGGAACCACTGGGCACCGTCAAAGATCTTGTCCCAGTCAAAGTCGGAAGGCTGGGCTTCCTGAATGGCGGAATGTGCCCGGTCATAAATGCAGACGGAACCACGCTGAGAAGCGCCCTTTTCGTTAAAGTAGATGCCTACCCGGTCACCGCCGCGGACAATCATGGAAGTATCCACACCGTAGCGGCGGAGGCTGTTGACAGCAGCCTGACCGATGGCATGGGTGGGAAGCTTTGTGACATATGCTGCGTCGATACCATAGTTGGCAAGAGACACGGCAACATTGGCTTCGCCGCCGCCAAAGGTAAACTCTACATGGTCACACTGCACGAAACGCTCATAATTGTAGGGCTGAAGCCGGAGCATCAGCTCACCGAATGTAATAACCTTTGCCATAAAACAGGTCCTCTCTTTCGTAGCGATCAACCGAAGGCAGCCTGCCGTGCTTCAGCGCACAGACGGGTAATTTCCTGGAAGTTACCGGCAGCAACATCTGCCTTGGGGCATACCCAGCTGCCGCCTACGGCGTGGACAAAGGGGGCATCGATATACTCCCGCAGATTTGCGGCGTTTACACCACCGGTGGGGATGAACTTGATGCCAACAAAGGGAGCAGCAAGGCTCTTCATAGCCTTCAAACCGCCGTATACATTGGCAGGGAAGAATTTGATAACCTTGATACCCATGCTAAGGGCAGCCATGATCTCAGTGGGGGTGACACAGCCCGGAGTCACAGCGATACCCTGCTCCAGGCACCATGCCACCACCTCCTGGTCAAAGCCGGGGGAGACGATGAACTTTGCACCCATGGAGACAGCCAGCTTGCACTGCTCCAGATTCAGTACGGTGCCTGCACCTACCAGCATATCGGGGCAGTGCTCGGAAACAGCTTTAATGGAATCTGCTGCAGCAGCGGTACGGAAGGTGATCTCCATAACATCAATGCCGCCTGCCAGCATAGCCTGTGCAGTGGGAACGGCATCCTCGGCCTTATCGAGGACAACGACGGGTACGACACCCGCATTTGCCAGTCTGTTCAATGCATCCATGAAAAATGCCCCTTTCTTACACGCCAGAGTAAGCGGCAAAACCGCAGTCGATGGGAAGAACTACGCCGGTAATGGCGGAAGCAGCCTTGTCATCACAGAGGAACAGAGTTGCGCCCAGCAGCTCGTCAGCCTCTACAAACCGACCGGTGGGAGTGCCTCTCAGGATCTTCTCGGAACGGGCAGTGGGAGTGCCATCGGGGTTAAACAGCAGAGCTTTGTTCTGAGCGGAAACCAGGAATCCCGGAGCAATGGCATTGCAGCGGATGCCGGTACCGGCAAAATGGGTGGCCAGCCACTGCGTGAAGTTGGAAATAGCAGCCTTAGCAGCAGAGTATGCGGGGATCTTGGTGAGGGGAGTATAGGCGTTCATGGAAGAAATGTTCAGAATGCAGCCGTTCTTCTTTTCTACCATGTCCTTTGCAAAAGCCTGGGTGGGCAGAAGGGTACCCTGGAAATTCAGCTTGAAAACGAAGTCAACGCCGGGAGCTTCCAGATCAAAGAAGGACTTGCCGCCTTCCTTAGCTTCGTGCTGATATTCGTTATCGGTGGTAGCACGGGGGTTGTTGCCGCCTGCACCGTTCACCAGAATGTCGCAGCTGCCCAGATCCTTCAGGACTGCCTGATGAACTTCTTCCAGAGCTTCGGGATCCAGAACGTTGGCCTTGTAGCCCTTGCAGACATAACCCTTTGCATTCAGCTCGTCAGCCAGCTTCTGTACAGCTTCTTCGTTTAAGTCGAGGGCAGCAACCTTTGCGCCGCTCTGTGCGAATGCTCTTGCCATGGCACCGCAGATCAGTCCGCCGGCACCGGTGATGACAACTACTTTGTTGGAAAAGTCAATATTGAGGGGAAGATTCATTGTAATTACCTCTTTCTTTAAAGTTAAAATAAATTATGAATTCAGCGTTTGCCGTCCAGACGATCCAGCATATCCCAGACACCCAGCATATACATGATGCCGAGAGCACGGTCATAAAGACCATAACCGGGACGGACGGTTCCGGGGCCTTCGCCCCACAGGTGGCGGCCATGATCAGGACGGATGTAGCCTTCAAATCCGCAGTCGTGATATGCTTTCAGAATTTCCAGAATGCCGGTATCACCGTCGCAGTCCCGATGGGAAGCTTCGGAGAAGTCACCGTTGGGGAAGTGCTTTACATTACGGATATGCGCAAAAGCAATCCGATCGCAATGCTTGCGGACAATGTCAGCCACATTGTTTTCCGGATTTGCACCCAGAGAACCGGAGCAGAGGGTGAGACAGTTGTAGGGATCGTCCACCATCTTGAGGAACCGATCAATACTCTTCTCATCCACCAGCAGACGGGGCAGACCGAAAATATCCCAGGGGGGATCGTCCATGTGGATTGCCATTTTGACATCGCACTCACGGCAGGTAGGCATGATTGCCTCCAGGAAGTACTTGAGGTTTGCCCACAGCTTTTCGTGGTCTACGCCCTCATAAGCCTTAAACAGCTCGTCAAGCTTTGCCATCCGCTCCGGCTCCCAGCCGGGGAAGGTCATGTTGTATTTTTCCGTAAAGTCCAGAATGTACTTTGCCATGGCGTTGTAGTCATCCTGAATCATGTTCTTTTCGTAGAAGAGGGCGGTGGAGCCGTCGCCTACCGGGTGGAAGAGATTGGAGCGGGTCCAGTCGAAGATGGGCATGAAGTTGTAGCAGATTACCTTGACACCGAACTGGGAAAGGTTGCGGATGCACTGCTTGTAGTTTTCGATATACTTGTCCCGGGTGGGCAAGCCAATCTTGATGTCATCATGGACATTGACGGATTCTACCACATCCATGTTGAAGCCATATTCGTCCAGCTGCTTCTTGACTGCGGCAATTTCGTCAATCTCCCAGATTTCGCCGGGCATCTTGTCATGCAGTGCCCAGACAATGGTGGAGACACCGGGGATCTGCTTGATGTCGGAGAGGGTAATCTTATCGTTTCCCTCGCCGTACCACCGGAAACCCATTTGCATTGGCATAATCGTTCCTCCTGATTGATAGATGATAAGTTTGATTTACAGATTAAAATATCGCTTGGCGTTATTGGCGCAAATATCCTGCACCAAAGCGCCCAGAACAGACATATCCATGGGATATTCGCCGTCTTCTACCCAAGAACCAATGAGGTCGCACAAAATCCGGCGGAAGTATTCGTGCCGGGCGTAGCTGAGCAGGCTGCGGGAATCTGTGAGCATACCCACGAAGTTCCCGAGGATTCCCAGATTTGCAAGGCTTGTCAGCTGCTCACGCATACCGGCTTTGTGGTCGTTAAACCACCATGCAGAACCATGCTGGATCTTTCCGGGAATCTCATCGCTCTGGAATGC
>RCNI01001046.1_pt1 | contig 15705 bp, 15 predicted proteins | sample 2041151 | NCBI WGS metagenome assembly RCNI01 (sample SAMN09708214, study PRJNA481090) | feces metagenome | isolation source: feces | place: Antarctica: Albino Rookery | reverse complement strand
CGGTGGGGCAAACGCTATTTGGTTTTCTGGAAGGCCACCCGTGGGTCGCCGTTTTCCAGGTAAATAATGCCACAGCGGACAAACCCGTTTTTTCTTAGGGATTTCTGCATGGGCAGGTTCTCCTCATGGGTATCGATTTTGAGATTTCCGCAGCGGGCAAAGCACCAGTCATAGCAAAAATCCGCTACACCCCGGCCATGAACCCCCACGGCAATGCGGTGGATCACACCGTAAGGGGCATCATTTTGCCATGCACCCTGCAAGATGCGGCGGTATGTGGGATCCGGCTGCTCAAAATAACAGAATACCCCCAGGGTTTTTCCTGCTTCGGTACACACATAGCAGTTACCCTCTGCAATGTCCTTTTCAATCAGCGCTTTTTGAGGATAACCACCGGACCACTGGGTGGGGTTGCCGGAGCAGCGCATATAGGCCCTTGCATCCTCATAGAGCCGCTGGATTACCGGCAAGTCCTCCGGCTGTGCATGCCGAATTTCCATAGGCTGCTCCTTATTCCTCCGTAAAGCTGTATTGGATGCGCTTAAGGCCCACTTCCAGAGACACAACGATTTCGCCGTCGGGCTTCTCTTCCACCTGCAGCTCCCCGGTCTTTTCGATTTCCCGCACATAGGCAACCGGGTCGTCCGTGGTAACGCTCATCACCTTTACTTCCTTGGGATCTTTACCGCCGCAGGCAGGCTGGCGGCGCTCGATAATCAGTTCGTATGTCTTCATAGGGATTCCTCCTTTTTTTCCTATTATAGCACAATCTGTCCCCATGTAAACAGAAAATGCCGCCAAAATTGGCGGCATTTCTTATGTTACAGAAGGGTGGTGACAATAAGGCCCAGACAGGCTGCAATCAGCAGAATCATACCCAGGTTACCGTATACGGTCTTAAGCACCGTACCCTTGGGCAGCTGCAGCGCTTCGGGGGCAAACCGGATTTGTCTGCACTTGACGCAAAGCAGCACAAGTCCTGCAATGGAAAGGCCCACCAAAACCAGCATATACAGGGCAAATCCTGCCAGCCACGGCAGCATAGGCATCAGTGCCGACAGATCCAGCGTCTCCGGATGGTTCAGCATGCTCAAATCCAGATGCTCCAAAAACATGGGACCAACCACGCCGCCCAGGAAATTGATAATCATATGCAGGCTGATGCTGTAGCGCAGCTTACCTGTTTTCAGATACACATAGCCAAATACCAGACCCAAAGCAAAGGCGTAAAACAGCTGGGAGAGGTTTCCGTGGAACAGGCCAAACATCAGCGCCGATGTAAAGATTGCGGTTTTCTGCCCGTAAACATGCATACGATCCATAAGCTGCTTGCGGAAAATAAATTCCTCAATGATCGGTGCCAGAATCACCAGAAACAAGATTTTTGGCAATACAGACTGACCGGTTGCAAAGTTCATAATGGGGTTTGCAGGCGAATTTCCGAGAACTGCCTGCAAAATACCTGTGACGATGCCCCCTACCAGGTTGCCGGCATACATCATAAAGAAGCTGATCAGCAGGATAATCAGATATCTGCCCGGCTTCATGGATTGTTTTTCTATGCTTCTGCAGGGCACTGCCTTCAAAATAAGCAGACCCACAGGCACGGCAATGAGATAAATCGGGCCGAAGGTGCAAAGCCACATGCCCCAGGAAGTGCGAAGCCACTGTGGGCACAGTGCCGCCAGCAGAATCTGCAAAACGGAGCCAAGCACCAAAATGATAAAGGCACTGAGACCCATAAGGGAAAAATGCTTTCCGATCTGCTTAAAATTGCCGTTAAACTCTCCGGATGCCCGGTATTTTTTACCGTCCTTCGGCTCCAGGAACATAGGGGTAAGGCCCAGGAAGACAAATCCCAGTCCTGCATTGACAGCCGTTGCCACAATGGCGGCAATGGCCGGGTGGCCCAGCACGATGCCCACTGCCATAATGCCAATATCCGGCAGAAGGCCGAAATAGATAAAGAGAATCTGCACCAGCTGCTTAACCATTTTACCTGCAGACACCGGTACCGACAGGCTGATAAACGTACCCACCGTGGTAGAGAAAAAGTCCACAGACACAATCAGCGGAATCCAGGCCATGGCAACCAGGGGATTTTCTCCCAGCAAAATGACGGCAAGTACCATGCCCGGCAGCAGATCCAGGAAACAGTTGACCGTGCCGCCCATCAGCGACCAGAACAGTTTTTTCCAGGTGCTTTCGGGAATCAGCACAAAGTAATCCATCCGGGTATCCTCTTCCAGGGGATTGCCCAAGGCCCGGAAGAAGGTCAGCGCCGCCAGTGTCAGCGCCACTGGCAGAAGGCCCGGGATATAAAAAACGAACCGGCACAGGGCCGCCACCCCCACTGCCGCCACCAGATAAGTCTCAGAGGTTTTGGTAAAGATCCCCAGGTGTGCAAACCGGAAGCGATTATAAAGGGATTTGGCAAAGAACACGTTGGCACCTCTGCCACGGTTTAGGCCTTCCCGCTTCAGCTTGTCGCTGCGGTCTTTTTTCCGCTTGACAATCACATTTTTATCGGATTGGGCTTTTTCCAGAAGGGCCGCCGTCTCCTGGGACTTTGCCATGGCATCCTCGTAGAAATCTGCCTTCACATGCCAGATAATATATCCCAGCACCAGACCGCCTGCGATGACCGCACCAGCACTGACAAGCACACCCACAAGATTTCCTTCCATTGCATATACGCAGATGGCTTTCAGCCAGCCCCAGAAGGGAATATAACGGCTCACCGGGCTGTTAAAGAATCCCAGTGCCGCATCCAGATAGCCAAGGCCGCTGGTTTTTAAATATGCAAAATATCCCACCGCAACCAGAACCAGCACTCCGTAAATACCGTTGCGCAGGTGCTTTTTCCAGGTGATATGAGTGGAGCAGACCGTGTATAAAAGCATCTGCAGCATCTTGCCCACCATAATGGTCAGACACCACACGGCGATAAACGCCAAAGCCGCCCACACGTCCAGCCCCAGATTGAGCGTAAGGTTGGGAAGCTGGAACAGCAGATACACGCTTGCCAAAATACTGGTTCCCAGCTGGGTTGCCAGACGGAACATCAGCACCGATTGGGGCTTTAAGGGGGATGCAAACAGGATGTTCACATCGGCCGGCAGGAAAATTTTGCTGCCGTTTTTGTCTGCACCCAAAGCGCACAGCAAAAACACAGCGAGAATCACGCCGCCTGCAGCCAACTCGACGATTCCGGACACATCCGCTTTTTCCGGCTCCTCCAAAGGCAGCTCTTCTTCTGCGGCATCTTCCTGCAGAGAATCTTCTTCATAAATCGTTTCTTCTGTCACATCTGTATCATCGGACATCCCCCCGATGATGGAGGCCCCGGCACCGATTATGATGCCGAACACCATGCAAATTGCAATAAACACCAGAACCCATGTCTTAAAAAGCTTTTTCAGCTGGTTGACAAAGGTGTGACAAGCGTAATAACCAAATAATCTCATAGGCCTTACCCTTTCTGCGCATCTGTGCTTTGCGTGTCAGACATGTGGTCTTTTTCCACATTTTCTGTCACATCAAAGAACAGCTGCTCCAGGGTTCTGCCGTCCTGCTCCAGCTCCTGCCGGGTAATGTTTGCCCGGATAACACCGTTTTGCATAATAATGGTCCGATCCCACAGCATATCCACGCTGTCAATGATGTGGGTACTGACCAGCAGCGTCTTTCCCTCACTGCGCATCTGTTCAATGGTGCTTTTCAGCTCCTTAATGGCGTGAGGATCCAGGCCGATCATGGGCTCATCCAGCAGCATAAGCTTCGGCTCCGGCAGAAGGCCCAGGCAGATATTCAGCTTCTGCTGCATGCCTTTGGACAGCTCGTCTCCGAATTTCTTCCGTTTGTCCTCCAGCTCAAACTTCTGAAGCAGCATGTTGATCCGGTCTTTATAATCGGTCAGCCGATAGGCTCTGGCTAAAAATTCCATATGCTCTGCAACCGTAAGGTTCGGATACAGGGAAGGCATCTCCGGTATGTAGCCCAGCAGGCGTCGAGCCTCTCTCGTCTTATTGCCGTATCCGCCTACGGTAATTTCACCGTCATGGCGCAAAAAGCCGATGATGGCCTTCATAATGGTACTCTTGCCTGCGCCGTTGGGGCCCAGCAAAACCGTCACGCTTCCCGGGTCTAAGTGAAACGATAGATCATTACAGGCCAGTACCTTTCCGTATTTTTTTGTCACATGGGAAACATTCAGCATACGAAACTATCCTTTCTTTTTGGGGGTGCCAGAGTTTTTCCGAAACTATGACCGATTTCCAAATATACATAAAATTTATATATACGCAACTATATCATATATGATTTTCCACGTCAACAAAAAACATAGGCCCAAAAGGATGCCATTGATGCGCTGCAGAAATTGGTATTTTCCCCTTTTGCGCCAGTAAAAGTCTCCGGTTTCATATAAATTTTCCGGCACATTCATTCTCCGCAAGCACCCAAAGCATCCTTTTTGATAACCGGCAGGAACAAACTACGGACCGCCCCGGATCCGCAGATCACCGCGCCCTCCATAAAAAATCGGCAGCACCCGGAAATCCGGATACTGCCGACAAGGCTTTTCATGGCACTTTTTAACTGTCTACCTATTACACAATCAGTCCCGAAAGGCACTGGGCCGCAAAATAAAGCCCCAGCGCACTGATAAACAGGGTGGCCTTAGAAGACTTTCCGGTGGCGATCCGATCCTCCATGGTCGCAAACACCAGCGCCGTCACAGTCAGCACAACGCCTCCTGCCAGTGCGGTTTTCCAGCACTCACCAAAATCTGCAAAGCCTGCCGCCCAGGGCAGCAGTCCGAAGGTCACCGCCGAAAGCAGGAACACACATACATAGCAGCGCTTTCCATTGGGGGCCAGAGCATGCTCTGCCAGCAGTGCAAGCAGAGAAATCAGCACCATGTTGGGAAGATTCAGCGCCGGGAAATTGGCTGCCGGCAGGAAGGTACGGATCACTACCGCAATCAGCAGCACCACTGCCAGAATGACAGCAAGCGCCGTATTCAGAAAAAAGCTTTTATTTTTCATTGCTTACCCTCCCCAAGATGTGGCACCGGAAGAAGTATCTGCGCCGGTCACATAAGCCACGGCAGAATTGACGCTGCGGGCAACGGCCTTAGAGGTAACGGTGGCACCGGTCAAAGCATCCACGTTCTCTCCTACCTCTGCTTCGCCGGAGGTATTCAAAAACTGGGCCAGAAAATCCGTGTCCGTCATGGCCTTGGCACCCAGGCCGTAACTCTCCGACTGACGGCGAACCACAAGACCTGTGACCTTCCCCTCTTTGCTGACACCTACCAGCATGGCAATGTCCCCTGCATAACCGGATGTGACGGTTTCAATCACAAAGCCTGTCTCACCTTTATGGACAGAGCGGATATTTTCATCCTCACCTGTGTAATTTTCCACCGTAAATTCCGTGCTGCCGGGAAGCAGCGTTTTCATAATCTGTATGTGATCTTTCCGGGCATTCTCCTGCCGGATTCCGTGAAGGCCGTAAGTGGCTCCCAGCAAAATGGCAGCCGACAGCAAAATGGTCACGGCACATGTCAAAATGGAATTTCTTTTCATGCTGTCCGGCCTCCTTTCTTTACGCCGAAGCGTCTGGGTGCCGTATAGCGGTCAATCACCCATACGCAGGCGTTCATCAGCAAAATCGCATAGGTAACTCCCTCCGGGAAAAGTCCGAAATAGCGGAATAACACCGTAAGGACGCCGCAGCCAATTCCGTACAGGATTTGGCCCTTGGGTGTAACAGGAGAGGTGGCATAGTCGGTTGCCATAAAGATGGCGCCCAGCATGACACCGCCGCCGCAGAGACTGTAAAGCATCCACATAACAGGATCATCCGTCTTGTGAAATACCAACGTAAGCACCGCAACGGCTCCAAGATAGGAAACCGGAATTCTGGCAGAAATCACCTTGCGAGCCACCAGATACACGCCGCCAAGCAGCAGTGCCAAAGCGGAGATTTCACCGATGGAGCCAGGGATATTGCCTAAAAACATGTCCATAAGGCTCTCCTCCGGCAGTGCGGGCATTACCATATGGTGCAGAGGGGTTGCCGCCGTGACACCGTCTGCCCCCAATGCGCTGTAGCGTACCATGGATGCAGGCCACAGAAGCATCATAAACGCACGGGCCGTAAGGGCCGGGTTAAAAATGTTCTGACCCAGGCCGCCGCACATGGCCTTTACCACAATGATGGCAAAGACACTGCCGATGGCTGCCTGCCAGTAAGGCACGGAAGCCGGAAGGGTCAGCGCCAGAAGCAGGCCGGTCACAATGGCGGAGCAGTCCACAATGGTATTACGGCCCTTGGTCACCACTGCATACAGCCATTCTGCCGCCACCGCAGAAGCAACACACACTGCGGTCACGAAAAGGGCACGGATGCCCAGTACATAGACACCTACCGCCAGGGCAGGAAGCAGTGCCAGCACCACATCCAGCATCAGCCGGGAGGTCTTAAAATTTCCTCGGATATGAGGAGAGGATGCACATGTCAGATTCATTTCGTCATCGCCTCCTTCAGTAATTGTTTACCCTTGCGGAAATGCTCCACCAGAGGCAGCTTTCCGGGGCAGGTAAAGGCACAGCTGCCGCACTCGATGCAGTCGCACAGGTGCAGCCGCTCCAGATCCCGGACGCTGCCGACTTTTTCATAGCGGTACATATAAAGAGGCTGCAGGTGCATGGGACATACCGTCACGCATTTGCCGCAGCGCAGACATACGGGATTTTCAGCCGCACCGTTTAAATCCTTCTTAAGGCACAAAATAGAGTTGGTGGCCTTAATCACCGGCACAGACAGATCGTGCTGAGAAATGCCCATCATAGGGCCGCCGGAAATCACACGCTCCGTAAGATCATGCAGGCCCCCGGCCGCCTCGATAAGGTCATGAAAGGGCGTGCCGATCCGCACGATAAAGTTCTGGGGCTGGGAGATTGCCTCACCGGAAACCGTAACAATCCGCTGTGTCAAAGGCATTCCCAGTCTGACTGCCCGGAAAATGGCTGCAAAAGTGGACACATTGAACACCGCACAGCCTGCCGCCACCGGCAGTTTCCCGGGAGGGATTTCCCGTCCGGTCACGGACTGCACCAGCTGCTTTTCCGCACCCTGCGGGTATCGGGTGGGCAGTACCATCAGTTCGATCTCCGGGAAGTCCTGCATAAGGCCCCGGATTTTTTCGATGGCTTCCTTCTTATTATCCTCCACTGCCAGCACTGTCCGGGAAGCCTTCAGCACCCGGCGCAGAATCTCCATACCCTGAAGCACATGCTCCGGGTCCGTCCGCAGCAGAGAGTCGTCCGCCGTAATATAAGGTTCGCACTCGCAGGCGTTGGCAATTAGGGTATCGATCTTGCCCATTGCCGTCACAGCCTTTACGCTTCCAGGGAACGCTGCACCGCCCATGCCTACAATACCGGCCTCCCGAATGATGGAAAGCACTTCATCGGGATCCACATTCTGGATGGGCGTATCCGTGCCGATACCTTCGGCTGCGGTATCCTGAAAATCGTTGTCGATGACGATTGCCATCACATTCCGTCCGCTGGTATGGGGACGAGGCTCCACAGCCACTACCGTGCCGGACACAGAGGCGTGAACCGGGACACAAAGTCCCTCACCGTCACCGATCTTCTGTCCCCGCAAGACCTTATCCCCCGGCTTCACCAGAGGCTCACAGGGTGCGCCGATATGCTGCTGGAGGGGAATGACCACCTGCTTGGGTGTAATGGTCTGAAAGGTGGTGATTCCCGTGGACATCTCCTTATTATATTTGGGGTGAATGCCCCCAAAAAACAGGTGTTTCATATTTTCACCTCATTTAAGTTCGTATCATTTTTTCGAAGCCCGGACTGTAAAACATATTTCCCTGGGCATCTACCCACATGGCCTCCGCATGGTATCGGTCAAGCAGTTTCTGACCTTCTGACTGGGGCAGTAAAAACAGGGCGGTAGACAGGGCATCTGCCAGACCGGAATTCTGGCACACAATGGAGACGGAGCGCCAGTAGCTTGCCGGATACAGCGTATCCGGGTCGATAATGTGGTGGTAATTCTTTCCGTCTACCTCATAAGTGCGCTGATAGTCGCCGCTGGTAACCACACTGCCTTCCGAAAGATAGAGGGTATGCAAGTAATTTCCCCCGTCCGGGTTCTGGATGCCCACCACCCAGGGGGTGCCGGAGGGATCCTTGGGGCCGGTGGCACAGACATTGCCGCCCACGCTGATGAGCAGTCCCGAAGGTGCCGTCTGCGCCACACGCTGGGCTGCCCAGCCTTTGGCAACCGCTCCCACATCCAGCTGAATCTGGGGATCGGCAATATATACGGTGGAAGCCGCCTCGTCGATCATAACACCGTCAAAATCCATGTGGCTGCTGGCAATTTCCAGCGCCGCTTGATCCGGAAGCTTAGCATGGGCAGGATCGTCGATGCCTGCGCTTCTTGCCTCGTGCCACAACCGCAACACGCTGCCCATCGCCGCATTGACCCGTCCGTCCGTTGCCTCATAAAAATCCCTGCAGTCCAGCAAAAGCTCAATGATGGCTTTATCCACCTGCACTGGGGCAATGCCTGCCTGGTCGTTAACGGTCTTTAAGTTATTTTTGCCGGGATAATCGTGATAAATATCAAAAAGCTCATGGTAGACCAGAAGCTCGTCATGGATCTTCTGGGCCTGCTCTTGAAATGCTTCTTCTGATTCCGCATGGCCCACAATGGATGTTACCGTATCAAAAAGCGTCAAAAAGGTAGCTGTATATTGCTTTGGCTCCTGCTGCCCGACCGCACAGCCGGACAGCAGAAGGGCAATCACGCTGATCAGTAAAACCGCACGTCTCATGACTGCATCGCCTTTTCAATCAGAGCCTGGAAGCCGCCGATGGAAATGGTCACGGAGGCAGCAAGGTCTGTACCCTCTGCAGGCTTCGTAGATTCGCTGACGGCAATGCCGGTAACCTCTTGCACGGTCTTTCCGGTGACATATGCCGCAAAGGCCTCTGCCTGCTCGTTCCATTCGTGCTTTGCGCCGCCCCATGCAACCATGCCGTAGTTTTCACCCAACTGATTCTTGGTGGAAATAGGGGCAGAGATGTCGCTGATAATCTTGCCGGAAGCATCAAAATTTGTCTTAGCCTGCACGCTGTCAATGATGCAGGAGGTGATCTTGTCTCCGTTTTTGGTAAGGGCTGTAATATCCGCATCCAACTGGAACAGGCCTTCCTTCTCGGATTCTGCGCCGGTGCTGTTGGCAGCCTTGGCTAAAGTAGACAGTACCAGCTGGTCGCCGGCCTGTGCGCCCAGATGACGGGCATTTTTCACAGCTTCCTCAATTCCGGCTACATGACCGCCCAGATAAATGGTAGCAGTGGAAGCTAGATCGGAGCCTTCGGGTGCCTTGCCGCTTTCGTCAATTGCACCGTTTTTCAGCTCCTCCACAGTTTTGCCCACGGCATACTGAGCAAGGGCCGCCACCTGTTCGTTCCACTCATGCTTTGCGCCGCCCCATGCGACCATACCGTAGTTTTCTCCCAATTCGTTCTTCGTCAGAATCTTTGCTTCCAGATCGGAAGTAATTGTGCCGCTACCGTCAAAGGTCATGGCAGCCGGAAGGCTGTCAATGACACAGGAGTGGATAATTCCCTCGTCATCTACCGTGACGGCAACCATAGACAAGTCGTACTTGATTTCGCCGTCCTTTTCGCCCTCCGCATCCTTACCTTCCGACACGGATCCCACAATGGAAAGGCCGGTCTTAACTGCGCCCTCCGCAGGCACTGCTGCTGCGCCGCTCTCTGTGACAGCCGCACCATCCGTAGGGCAGGTGCACTCATACACCACTGGCGTGCCCACGCAGCCGCTAAGGACTCCCAGAAGCATGCCAAAGGTCAAAATAAGTGTAATTCCCTTTTTCATAATGTTTCCTCCAGTGATTCATTTTCTGCGCAGCACCCCTAAAAAGCCTTCTGATCGGAGGGTTTTTTAGGGGCGCTCCCACATATCGATACAATTATATCCGTTTCCCCTTAACAGCAGTTATCAGAAACCTTAATAATTATTAAGAAAGCAAAAAAAGACGCATCCTAACGATACGTCTTTTCGGTTACGGCTCAGACTTTGTCTCATGGAACCGGGGCAGGCGGATCGTAAAGCGTGTTCCTTCCCCCACCTTGCTGTCTACTCCGATCTGACCGTTATGCTCTTCCACCACCTGTGCCACAATGGCAAGGCCCAGGCCGGTTCCCTTTCCCGATTCCTTTGTGGTAAAGAACGGCTCAAAAATCTGGGGCACGATCTCCTCTTCCATGCCGCATCCCGAGTCCTCCACCCGGATAATCACACTGTTTTCATCGAAGGATGTGCCAATATGCAGCACGCCTCCCTGAGGCTCCATGGCATGAAATCCATTGAGCACCAGATTTAAAAGCATCTGGTTGATTTGAATCTCATTGACTAAGATCCGCTGATCCTGGCAGTTAAGTCCCAGTTTGACTTCCACATTCCGGGGCTTTGCCGGCATGGCAACCTCCATGCTTCTATGGATAAGGTCATCCGGAGAGACCGGGTGCATGTGGCTGCCGCCGTTCTTTCTGGAAAGATCCGAAAGCCGGGAAATAATGGTCTTTGCCTTCAGCGACGTGTTGTAGATCTCCAGCACATTCTCATAAAGCTCCTCCTGCTGGGGTGGAATCTGCTCCAGGGCCAGCATGCTGTAGCCCATAATGGGTACCAAGAGATTATTAAACTCATGGGCTATGCTGGAAGTCAGTGTGCCGATAATCTCCAGCCTCTGGTGATGGGCCATCTGCTGCAGCTGCTGATTCAGCGCCTCCGCCGCCTCATTTTTCCGGCGAATGACACCTGCCTCTTTCCGAATCCGGACACTTTTGCCCATTTTCATAAGGAGCCGTGCCCCCAGCGCTCCCAAGCTGCCGCAGGCCAAGGCGCAGCCTGCCAGCACCCAAAGAAGCCGCCAATCCATATTTATTCCTGCAATCATCACCCCGGCACCTGCCAGTGTCAGTAAGCCCAAAATGCCGTCTATCCATCCGCTTATATGCTTCAATTGATTTCCCCCTTGTCAATGGGTGTAGAAATGGGTATACTATGCGTATCATAAAATATGAAAAGATATCTGTAAAGGGGGAATTTAGCTGTGGCCGACACCGTACTGATTGTTGACGACGATGAAGCTGTACAGGCCATGCTGTACAAAGTCATTCGCAGCAACCGGCTGGAAGGCGAGATTGCCGCCAGCGGCGAAATTGCCCTGCAGATGGCCGCCGAAAAACAGTACGACCTGATTCTTCTGGATGTGAACATGCAGGGAATCGACGGATTTGAAGTCACAAACCGGCTCCGTCAGCGGGGTGTGAAAACCCCCATTATCATTGTCAGCGGCCGAAAAGAGGATTTCGACACCCTTTACGGTCTGGACATCGGCGCCGACGATTATGTGACAAAACCCTTTAACCCCATTGTTTTGGGCGCAAAGGTAAAGGCACTGATCCGCAGAAGCAAAGGAAATCTTCCCGGTGCGGATCACACCATTGCCGCAGGCCCCTTCCGTTATAATACCAGCACGCTGCGGTTTTATAAAAACGGAGAGGAAATTATTCTGTCCTCCAAAGAAAATGCCATGATGAAACTGTTTTTAGACAACGTAAACCACATTTTCTCCAAGGATATGATCTATGAGCTTATTTGGGGCGAGGCCATCATTGACGAAAATGCCATTATGGTTTATATCAACCGTCTCCGGCAGAAAATAGAAGATGACCCTTCAAAACCCCGGTACATCCAGACCGTCCGGGGTCTTGGATACCGCTTTGTGGTATAAAAAACCGCTGACACCTGTTTAAGGCTGTGTCAGCGGTTCTATTTTTACCGGCTCAGTCTCTCTACGACTGCTTTCATTTCATCAAACTGATTTTCCATATCCCGCACCAGCTTGAACTGGGTGCGGCAGCGGTCCAGATTATGCTCCGGATATGCGGTATGGAAGTAATGGTCTCCATCCAGGTAGTCTGTAAGGAAGCGGATGCCACACTCCAGAGTCATAAGCCGAGCGCCCCAGGGCATATAGGCAATCTCCTCTTTTGTGAGGCTTCCCTTGGTACCTTTCAAAAATCCACGGGCGTAGGTTTCAAACAGGTCGATGTCAAAATTCACCTTGGACAGATCTTTCTCGTCTTCTGCGCAGTGGTTTGCGCCAAAACGGATGGAATCGCCGAAGTCATTGATGGCAAGGCCCGGCATGGTGGTATCCAGGTCAATGACGCAAAGGCCCTCTCTGGTTTCCTTATCGAAAAGCACGTTATTGAGCTTTGTATCGTTATGGGTTACACGCAGAGGCAGTTTTCCGTCACGCATGGCCTGCAGCACCACGGAGCAGTCAGCCTTTCTTGCCTTAGCAAACTGGATTTCCTCTGCGACGCCGGCACAGCGGCCCACTTTGTCTGCTTCCACAGCCGCCTCAAATTTGGCATAGCGGTCTTCCGTATCATGGAAGTGGGGGATGGTCTCATGGAGGGTGTTGGCAGGATAGTCCTTCAGCATGTACTGGAAGCGACCGAAGGCTTTTGCAGAAGCCTCGAAAAGTTCCGGCGTTACTTTGTCTACCTCTACATTTTCAATAAAAGGCATAAGCCGCCAGATTTTTCCGTTGGTATCCGTGTAATAATCCTGTCCGTCCTTTGTTTTCAGAACACGCAGCGTCTCCCGGTTGGGATCTCCCCCCTGGTTCACGATCTGTCGGGTCAAATAGGTCGTAATGCCCACCATATTCTCCATCACATGCTCTGGGTGAGAGAAAGCCGCAGCAGACAAACCCTGCAAAATGAACTTAGAGGATTTACAGGTGACACAGAACGTATCGTTGATATGGCCCTGTCCATATCGCACGGCTTCCAGGACGGGCTCTCCGAAATCATAAGCCTGTAAGACATTTTCTAACGCTGTATTTTCTTTCATACTTACTCCTTTACAAGATCTGCCACGTATTGCTGGAAATTCACCACAGTACCGTTTTCTCTTGCCTGCTCTGCAGCAAAGGCGATCAAGTGGTTATCCACAGAAGTCCGGATATTGGAAACAGAGCAGCCCTTATACTGGCCTGTAAGGAAATCATAGACAGAAGAAACAATACCCTCGTCTCCGCCGCCGTGACCACCCTGAATGCCGTCTCTTGCCACAATGGGAATTTCCTGTGTCTGCTTTGTTTCAAAATCGTACAGAGTGATGGGGGTCTTTTTGCCGTCCATTGCCGCACGCAGTTCGCCCTTTGTGCCCATAATATGGATGAATCTGCCGCCCTCATTGAATGCATTCATGGTGAAGGTAACTGTGATGTCATCTTCAAAGAGCATGTTGACCGTCTGGTGATCCACCACGTCGTTGTCGCACTTATAGACACACTTACCGTACTGGGTGGTCCGCAGAGCCTTTTCTACCATTTCGTCGGTAGGATTTGCCTCTCTTGTGGAGGTGGTGCGGAACCAGTCGTTTTCCTTGTCATCCAGGTACAGCTTCACAGCATTGTAAGGACAGGTATCTGCGCAGGGGCAGCCGTCGATGCAGTACTCCGGAGAACCTTCCGGTGCATTGGCACGCTTAAAATGGGTCAGCGTACCGAAGGACTGAACCTTCAGACACTTCTTGCCGATCAGCCACTGGAGGATATCCAGGTCATGACATGACTTCTGCAGAAGCATGCAGGAAGACCGGGCGGTGTTGCCCCAGTTTCCTCTTACAAAGCTGTGGCTCTGGTGGATATTGCCCACGCATTCCTCATGGTTGATGGAAATGATATCGCCCAGCTTGCCCTCATCGATCAGCTCTTTGATCGTGATAAAAAATGGGGTGTACCGGAGCACATGACACACAATAATTTTCACGCCCATCTTTTCTGCATAAAGTGCGATCTGCTGGCACTCCTCCGGCTTGGGAGATACGGGCTTTTCCAGCAGGATATCATACTTTAAAGAGATGGCCTTCATCGTAGGCTCCAAATGCTGCTGATCCATGGTGGCGATAATTGCCAGATCTGCAATTTTACCAATGGCCAGCAGTTCTTTCCAGTCGGCAAAGCATCTGTCATCCGGCAGATTGTGCTTTTGCTGGATCATCTGTCTGCGGCTTTCGATGGGCTCTGCCACAGCGACCAGCTGGAATTTACCTTCCATCTTCGTCATAATATCAGTGTACGTCTCGCCACGGTTGCCTGCGCCGATCAGTACGGCTGTCAACATTTTGCTCATATTGTCCACCCTTCTTTTTAATGCTTTCATTCTGTATCAAACAGTTTCTCGCAAAACTCCCCACCATTATATCATTAAAAAAACAAATTTCAAGGTAATTCCACACATTATGTTTTTATCGAAAATACACATGTTTTTGTCAACTGACAAAAACGCCTAAATTAACTTAGGCTTTTTGTTAAGGATTTTTAGGGCTGGCTGGTTGAAGAATCAGCAGGACTAATGTATCATAATAATGTTAAATATAACACAAGATAACATCCCATACGGAGGAGGTATTGTAACTTTTGATGGAAAACGCAATCATTACTGTGGCCGGAAAAGGCGGTGTTGGAAAAACATCTATCTCCGCCGCAATTGTACGTCAGCTGGTAAAAACCCATCCCGGAGCCAGAATTCTTGCCATTGATGCAGACCCGGCTGTGGGGCTTGCCACGGCTTTGGGGGTAGAAGTCAGCACCACCGTGGATGATATTCGAAAAGCCATCACCGCTGCCGGAAAGGGCGACCGCCAGAAGATGCGCGCAAAGGAAATGCTGGGAGAAGCCCATCTTCGTCTTTTTGACGCTATGGTCGAAACGCAAGGCTTCGCTTTTATTGCCGTGGGCCGTCCTGAAGCTGCCGGCTGCTACTGCGGAATCAACGCTTACTTAAAAGAAGTCATCAGCATGATGAGCGAGGAATTTGATTACGTAGTGATCGACGGGGAAGCCGGCATTGAGCAGGTTAACCGCCGAGTCATGGAAAAAGTCACCCATATGCTGCTGGTCAGCGACCCCAGCAAAAAGGGAACCAATGTCATTCAAACCATTAAAAAAGTTGCGGACGAGCTGGTCATGTATCAGAAAATCGGCGTGATCATCAACCGTCTGGGAGACGAAAGTCAGAAGCAGTTTATCGATACCGGCAATATTCCCATTCTTGCCTATATCCATGAGGACAAGGCTCTGCAGCTTTCCGACATTAAGGGCGAAAGCGTCATGAATCTGCCGGATGATTCCAATCTGGTTTCCGGTGTCCGTGCGGCACTTGAGGCAATAGGCATTTGAACATTTTGAAGGGGTGATACGGTGAAAGACTTAAAACATTTATACTACTTTGAAAGTCTGCTGCAGGATGCCAACAACGAGCTGGTACGGCAGGCCCAGGCCGAAGGCGGTCACGCCATCGGCTACACATGCTTCCATATGCCGGAAGTTCTGCTGAACCTGGGCAAGTGCTTCTCCGTGAGATTGCGTGCGCCCAATATGGGCTCCATGGAGATTGCCACCTACTACATGTGCAATGGCAGCTGCGAGTACTCCCGCGCGCTTTTGGAGCGTGCAATGGAGGGCAACTACAAATTCCTGGATGCCATGGCAGGTGTTGACCTGTGCGAGGCCATGAACCGCTGCATGGAAAACATGGAGCTGCT
>RCNI01001391.1_pt1 | contig 15707 bp, 12 predicted proteins | sample 2041151 | NCBI WGS metagenome assembly RCNI01 (sample SAMN09708214, study PRJNA481090) | feces metagenome | isolation source: feces | place: Antarctica: Albino Rookery | reverse complement strand
AGTACCCAAGTGGCCGAAGGGGCTCCCCTGCTAAGGGAGTAGGCGGCTTAATAACCCGCGCGAGGGTTCAAATCCCTCCTTCTGCGCCAAAAAGCACCATTCATTTTGAATGGTGCTTTTTATTTTATGGGTATGCGCGGGATTTGAACCCATCGAAATCCAGACTGCCGGTGAGAGCACTGGTGAATCCTATATTTTGTCTGCGGTAAAATGCAAATCAAATCCCTTTCACTCCGCCTCAAAAGAGACGATCTTCGGATTGTCTCTTTTTCTTTGTATATAGCGGCGCTGTGAACTTTTTAAACGGTTCGCAGCGCTATTTTTGTTTTTTGCAATTCGATCCGTCAAAAAACAACCGTATCGTTTTGACGAACAGAAGTACGCTCCATAGCTTGCTCCAAAAGATGGCAAAAAGCATAATTGAAAACAAAAGACAGCTGTGCTATTATGAAAGAAAATAGTTAGTTAAAACTAACTATTTGAGGTGGGTTTTCCTAAATACCAAAATAAGGGGTGAAAATGGATTGATGTTTATCGTGAAAACAATTTGTCTTTGTCTAATTTTCTGGGGTCTCTGTTATCTTGGAACCGGCACAGACGAGAAAAACCTGAAGGGGTTATCGGCTTATCCAGATGCAATTCAACGCAAGGTGAAGAACGACGCAGTTCTGGGTCCTAAGGTCAAAAGTATATCTCCCGCAGCGAGTTTTCTTTCGAATTTGCTGCTTTATACAGTTCTTCTGCTGCTCATCTGCTTCTTTGAGCGAGAAGAGGGTTTCTTTCCAAACTTTTGGAAGGTGCTGATTATGGGCGAGAGTCTAAACCTGTTTGATTTCTTTGTGATTGACTTGCTATGGTGGCGGCACACAAAGCGTGTTCGTTTTACCGGTACAGAAAATCAGCCGGAGTTGTACTGTGATCCTAAAAATCACCTGATTTCCTTTGTGAAAGGAATTGTAATGTTTTTTATAGCAGCTGTCATAGCAGGTCTAATCCTATCTTGTTTTTAATGCAAAACTTCAAAAGTGTTCATGTTTGTCAAAAGAGACAATCTTCGGATTGTCTCTTTTTTTATTTAATCGGTAGCGGTGTTCCAAACTTTCGGAATGTGGTGGTCATGGGCGAACGCCTGAACCTGTTTGGTTTTCTTTGTACTTGCTTTGCTATGGTGGCGGCACACAAAACGTGTCTGTTTCACCGGCACAGAAAATCAACCAGAGCTATACAGCGACCCTAAAAATCACTTGATTTCCTTTGCAAAAGGAATTCTGATGGTTTTCATTGCAGGGCTATTCTATCTTATTTTGTGAAGAATGATGTTACATTCCGGCTTTCGAATATTGCCATACCGTTTCTATCTTTCGAAAAGGCACCCCAGATTACGCTAAAACCCGCAGACGCTGTCTGCGGGTTTTCTTCTGCCCCGAAGGGCTTTATTTGCTGTGGTGCAGTTTGTAGGTATCCTTCCTGTCGGCACTCTCGATCACCTGCTGCTCCAACAGGAACTTGACCAGTCCCTTGGTAAACGCACGGGCATTCTGCACCTGCAGTACCTGCCGTGACCAGGCTTTTTTCACTTTGGTGCCCTTCACCAAGTTCTCAATTTCAGCGGTCGTGATGGTGTCGTGCTTCTTGAGGTACTTTTCCACCTTGCTGCCAGCAGCGTTCATCATCTTACGCTCCACCGCAGTGCTGGGATCTTCTTCCTTTTTAACACCCCAGATAAACAGCACCGCAGCCAACACTGCAAACACTGCACCCAGACCAATCATCTGCCAAAGACTCATATTGCTCACTTATCCTTCTTCTTGTACTCGATAAAGCCATTGTTGTGCAAGATACGCATATACTGCACCAGACGCTTATAGAGATCAGGATCTTCTCCGAACTTGTCCCGCATCAGCTCTGCCAGCTGGCCTATGGTGCGCTCACCGTTGATCTGCTGGAAGATGAAGCTGCCCCGCTCCTCCAGATCAACATGACTGACTCGGGGACGATGGAACACCTTCTGAGCGATGGTCGCATAAAAACCGCGGTGTACCATGTGAATGGTGACCATTCCATCCTCCACGCTCCATGTATTCTTTTCTGAAACTACCGGTACAAAGTCCAGATAATTCTCTTCTTTCTTCTGTTTCTTTTTCGCCATGGCGAAGCCTCCTTTTACAACAAACCGGGCTATATACCATCTAGTATATAGCCCGGTCCATCATTTTGCAAACATTATTTGCTTGTAATCTTACTCAGCGTCCTTGTCCGCAGACTTAGCGCCCTTGACACCCACATACACGATGCTGGCCAGCAGAGCGACAAAGAACACAATACCACCGATGTTGCCCAGAGAGAACTTACCGGAGATATCAATGACGTTGCCCACATTCAGAGCCTCACCGGCAGCGTTGACGCCAGCGGGGATGATGGCCAGGATAGCCAGGATAATACCCACGATACCTTCACCGGCAATCAGACCAGAGGTATACAGGATACCAGACTGGACAGCGTCGGTCTTGCTCTTCTCGGAAGCATACTTGCGCTTCTCGATGAACAGGCGCACCAGACCACCGCACATAATGGCAGCGTTCAGGTGGATAGGCAGATAGATACCGATTGCCACGGGCAGCACAGGCAGGCCCAGGATTTCAACGGCGACAGCAATGAAGACACCGGTCACCAGAGCCCAAGGCAGGTTACCGCCCATAACGCCCTCGATGACCATCTTCATCATCATAGCCTGGGGAGCACCCAGCTCCTCGCTGCCGAAGCCCCAAGCAGCGTTCAGCAGGTACAGGATGGCACCGATAGCCACAGCGGACACAGCAACACCGATCATCTCGCCGTACTGCTGCTTACGAGGAGTAGCACCCAGCAGGAAGCCGGTCTTCAGGTCCTGAGAGGTATCGCCGGAGATAGCAGCGATCACGCAGATGACGCTGCCGATAGCGATAGCACCCACCATGCCCTCAGCACCGCTGGAGCCAGTAGCCTTCAGCAGCAGAGTAGCAATCAGCAGGGTTGCGATAGCCATACCGGAAACGGGGTTGTTGGAAGAACCGATCATACCGACCATGCGGGAAGAAACGGTTGCGAAGAAGAAGCCGAACACCAGGATAATCACAGCACCCAGGAGGCTCACGGGGATAGCGGGGAACAGCCACATAAAGATGGTCAGTGCCAGGCAAGCCAGCAGCACGTACTTGATGGGGATGTCCTGCTCGGTACGCAGAGTACCGTTGGTGCCCTTACCGTAGACCTTGAATGCATCACGGAAAGTGGTGACGATCATGGGCAGGGACTTAATCAGGCTGATGACACCACCGGCCACCAGAGCACCGGCGCCGATGTAGCGCACGAAGGTACCCCAGATACCCCAGGTACCCCCTTCAGCCCACAGCTGAGCCACGGGAACCTTAGCGGGGAAGATCACCAGATCACTACCGAACAGAGTGATCATAGGCATCAGCACAAACCAGGCGATGACACCACCGGCGAACATGTAAGAGGAAACGCGGGGACCGCAGATGTAGCCGACACCGGCCAGAGCGGGCAGGACATCGAAACCGAAGCCAGAGCCCTTGTAAGCATCAATGGTCCAGTCAACTTCGCTGGGGAACAGCTTCAGGCCGTCAGCAACGAACTTGTAGGCGGCAGCGATACCCAGACCTGCGAACACGGTGGTGGACTTTGCACCGCCGGACTCGCCAGCCATCAGGACCTCGGCGCAAGCCTGGCCCTCGGGATAACCCAGCTTGCCGTGCTCCTTGACGATCAGAGCGCTACGCAGAGGGATCATCATCAGCACGCCCAGCAGACCGCCGACCAGAGCGATGATGCCGATCTCCACCATGGAGGGCATATCGCACACGCCTTCAGCAGCCCACATAAACAGCGCGGGCATGGTGAAGATGGCACCGGCAGCCAGAGACTCACCGGCAGAACCAATGGTCTGCACCATGTTGTTCTCCAGAATGGAGTCACGCTTGAGAACTTTACGAATAATGCCCATCGAGATAACAGCGGCAGGGATAGATGCCGAAACGGTCATACCAACACGCAGACCCAGATAAGCATTTGCACCGCCGAACACCACGGCCAGAATAGCACCCAGAATCACAGAGAAGACTGTGAACTCAGGAACCACCTTGTCCGCAGGAACGAACGGCTGGAATTTCTTTTCTTCCATTTTGATTTCTCCTTTTCCTTGATTTTACGGGTTTCGCACTTTATACAGCTAAAGCACACTTATTTATCAATTATACAGATAATCAACATACCTGTCAACAAACTTTCAAAAGAATGTTGTCAAAAAACACCATTTTCCTCTATTTTGCGGGGTATTCCACGGTAAAAAGACTTTTTTTCGTTTTTTGTCCATGTACTGCATACACCTTCCAGACACAAGCGCAAATCTTTCCTTTGGCTTCGATATTTAGGCTCTGCCGCACATGGTGCACAGGAATCTGCTTCGATAAGAACTATACAGTAAAAGCGCTTGTCATGCTCTGCTGCTTTTTTGTTTCCCTTCCGGTTCCGTTGATTGCCCTGTGGTTCATGACACACCAAGACAATATGTAAAAAGCTGCCCCGCTGGCAGCATGACAAAAGATTGCTCTGTGCTTTTACCTAATAGAAAGAGCTGACCCTTGACCGGAGGCTTGTTATGCCTTTTATCGGTCAAGGGTCAGCTCTCTGAATTCTTATTATCTAACATCCTTGATTAACCTCTCTTTCTGCAGACTCGGATATTGTCCTATCTTCCGGCCCCAATATTTCGGAAGCGATCCCGCTTCCTGCGGTGCTCTAAAAGCGAGCGGCTCATGTTGTCCGGACAAGTAGCCAACCGAAAGTCAATATCCGGCCAATCCATGCCCATTTTTTTCTGGTTTGACATCCAGTATTTCCGGGAATGAACGTTGGGTGTTTTACCTGTACATTGGTATCATCCTTTCTGACTGTAATATAACACAAGGATCTCCTCTCCACAAGTCACAATTTTATATAAAATAGTTGTAAATTCTTAGGTAAAACTCTGATTTCTCCCTTTTTTCGTCTTTTGTATTGACACTTTTTCGTTACAGTCCTATAATAAATTTGTTGGGTCGACCTCAAAGGTCGGCTTTTTTTGCTGTCTGTCGTTCCCTTCGGCAGGCAGAGATCCTTTTTCGCTCATTTTGATGCGATAACACTTCAGCGTGACACTTTATAAATAATAAAACCACGTACTTCTATTTTATTCCGGCAGGTGAAAGTAATGAAACAAAAATCTCTGGATATGCTCCATGGGCCTCTATTCTCCAGCATCGTCATCTACACCATCCCTATCATCTTTACCAGCGTACTGCAACTTCTCTTTAATGCGGCTGATTTGATCGTCATCGGCCGCTTCCGCGGCAGTGCCGCCGTGGGTGCCGTAGGCGCCACCGGCGCCATTACCACGCTGATCGTCAACCTCTTTATCGGCTTGAGTGTCGGCGCAGGCGTGGCTGTGGCCCATGCCATCGGTGCAGGACACCGTCGCATTCTCCAGCGCACTGTCCACACCGCTATGACTGCCGCTCTGATCAGCGGAGCGTTTCTGACTGTGGTGGGTATCTGCTGCGCTGAGCCGCTGCTGCGGCTGATGGGCACCCCCGCCACCCTGCTGCCCTTATCCACGCTCTATATGCGTATCTATTTCGGCGGCATCACCTTCACAATGATCTATAACTTCTGCGCCGCTATTCTGCGTGCTGCCGGTGATACCAAAGGTCCTCTGCTCTATCTGACCACAGCCGGTATTGTCAATGTTATTCTGAACTTGATTTTCGTGGTATGGTTCCAGATGAGCGTGGAGGGCGTGGCTCTGGCCACGGTTATCGCCCAGTCCATCTCCGCCCTTTTGGTCACCCGCGCACTGATGCATCGCCAGGACGGATGTCAGCTGTTCCTTTCCAAGCTGCGGATTCACAAATACCCTCTGCTTAAAATGATGCGCATTGGCATTCCTGCCGGTATTCAGGGTGCCCTGTTCTCCATCTCGAATGTCATCATCCAGTCCTCGATCAATTCCTTCGGTGACACTATGGTGGCTGCCAACGCTGCCGCCAGCAATCTGGACAGTCTGGTCTACACGACACTGAACGCTTTCTCCCAGTCCGCAGTAAACTTCTCTGCCCAGAATATGGCCGCCGGTTTCTACAAACGTGTGAAGCAAGTGCTGTGGATCTGCATGGGTCTGGTCATCGGCACCGGCCTTGTGACCGGCACCGCCATGGTCTTTGCCAGCCCCTATCTGCTGAGCATCTACGTCACCGACTCGCCGCAGGCGATTTCCCTGGCAGTCATGCGAATCACCATTTTGTGCCTGCCTTACTTCCTATGCGGATTGCAGGAGGTCACCACTGGAATGCTCCGCGGTATCGGTTCTTCCATGGTTCCTATGGCCCTGTCGGTCCTGGGTATCTGCGGCCTGCGCCTTTTCTGGGTGTTGGTTCTCTTCCGTCTGCCCGCTTTCCATACGCCGCAGGCTCTCTACTTCTCCTATCCTCTGTCGTGGCTGGTCACCTTCATATTGGAATTTGCCGCCTTCTTCCTTATCTTCCGCCGTGCCCTGCGCCAGCTGCGGATCATCTCTTAACCCTGACACTTACATCTCTCCGGGACGATGCCCTGCTTTGTACATCTCCCGGACAGCAAAAGGGCAGAACCCATCGGTTCTGCCCCTCTTTTATTTCACTCGAATCTGCAATTCCGTGATGTGCTCCGCCACATCCTCCGAGGTGTGGATATCAATCCACAGGACCTCCAACAGTTCGCCTGTCGGGTGCAGTCCATGCGCTGCGGCATAGTCCAACAGTCGCTGGGCCCACAGCGCACTCTGCTCATACCGTCCCTGATAGCTGACGGAGAGATAGGTCCCGCTGGGCAGCGTCTGGTCACCGTGCTCATCCATTAAAAACACTGCTTGATACCGAAGTTTTCCCGTTCGCTTGGCCTCCTCACGGTTGATTATTGTGCCAATCTGATTGCTGCCAATGACATAAAAATGCTCCTGGTCGATATTCAGCAAGCGCTGGATCAGCACGTCCATTTCGTGTTCATCGTTATAGCCCTCCGGAAGCACATAGCATCTCCGGGGACCATGCTCCACCGCCGTAATGGTCTCCAGTGTCCGGTGGCGGGCACTTTGCAGCAGGGTCTTGCGCTTCTCCACATTCTTGCGGACACGCTGGAGCTGCTCCAGCTTCTCCTGCAAAATGGTTTCTTCCTCTTCCAGCAGGGCCACTGTGGTAGCCACCGTGTGGTTTTCCAGATACCGGCCGATGCGCTCCATGGAAAAGCCCAGCTGCCGCAGCTCCCGGATCACGTTCAGACGCCAGATGTCCTCCACGCTATATAAGCGGTAGCCACTCTCTGAGCGCTGCGGATGGATGATCCCCAGCGCTTCATAGTAGCGCAGCGAATCAGCACCGATATGGTATAATTTGGAAATTTCACCAATTCTGAAATATTTTCGCATTTTTCCTGTGCACCCCCTTGACTCTAGTATTATACCAGAGTCTATACTGGATGTACAAAGCATTATTCTATCTAAGAAAGGACGCCGATCAAAATGTTTCCCCGAAGCAAGTGGACAACACCGCGGAACTTCCTGCACACATGGTTTGCCAATATCCGCCTGACCTCCTGTCTGGTGGCCTTGTTGGGCAGTGCCATCCTCTCCTTTGGTATTTACAATATCCACTCCCTCTCCGGTGTCACGGAGGGCGGCGTTTTGGGCATGACCCTGTTGCTGGAATACTGGTTCCGCATCTCCCCCGCCGTGTCCAGCTTTGTTCTCAGCCTCTTGTGCTATCTGCTGGGCTGGAAAACACTGGGCCGTGATTTCATCATTTACAGTGCCGTGGCCACTGTCGGCTTCTCTGCCTCTTACTGGGTGTTTGAGCAGTTCCCGCCAATATATCCGCAAATTGCCCATATGCCCTTCGTTGCCTGTGTGGCCGGCGCTCTCTTTGTCGGCGTAGGCGCAGGACTGTGCGTCCGCATCGGCGGTGCTCCCAGCGGTGACGACGCACTGGCCATGAGCTTTGCCAAAATCACCCGGCTGAACATCCAGTGGATCTACCTCATCAGCGATCTGGTGGTGCTGGCCCTGTCTCTGAGCTACATTCCCGCCCAGCGCATGGTCTACTCCCTGCTGACAGTGATCCTCTCCGGTCAGATCATCGGCTGGATGCAGAAGAAACCGCAATCCAAGGATGCGGCAGACGTCTGTGCTACGCCCGACCCGGACACCAAATAAGCTGCTTTCTTCCTCTGGTAAAACGGCCCCTGCACAAGCATTGTGCAGGGGCCGTTTATTGCGTCTTTGCCTTCCTCTCCGGTTTCCGAGCACCCTGCCGACACACTGTTCGACTGGATCACTGGTGACAGCCGTCTCCATGAACGCAGCGGCGTGCGTCCATAAAAAAGGCGGCTCCATTTCCAGAACTTCCGTCCCGAAAATGGAGCCGCTGTCATGTTGATGATGAGGCCATCAGAAAATAAAGTGGGCCACCAGAGCGATCACCGGCAGGGTCACGATGGTACGCTCCAGGAAAATGAGAAACAGATTTTTCAGCGAAACCGGGATCTTACTGCCCATGATGATGCTGCCGATCTCGGACATATAGATCAGCTGGGTAACGCTGGTAGCAGCCACGACGAACTTGGTCATATCGCTGCTGAAGCTGCTGGCGATGACGCTGGGCAGGAACATATCCGCAAAGCCCACGATCACCGTTTCACTGGCTGCGGCAGCCTCGGGAATCCCCAACAGCTTATACAGGGGGATAAAGACCACGCCCAGGATCTTAAAGATCGGGGTGTACTCTGCCACGATCAGTGCCAGGGTACCCAGACACAGAATCACCGGCAGGGTGCCGAACCACATCTCAAAGACCGTGGTAAAACCTTCCCGGAAGAACTCACCTACGGTGGGGGCCTTCTCGGCCTTATTCAGAGCCAGCTTGATTCCGTACTGGAAAGGCGTGCTGCCGTCGGGAATGGCCTCCGGATAGGGTCTTTTCACGCAGTAGGAATCGGGAACACGGGACAGCGGAGGGAGCTTGGGCACCACGATGGCCGCCACAATTCCTGCCAGAGCAACGGTCAGATAGAAGGGGACAAACATATGCTCCAGATTGACCTCGCTGATGACCACAAGGCAGAAGGTAATACTGACCGCAGAGAAAGTGGTGGCAATGACCGTCGCCTCTCGCTTGGAGTAGAATCCCTCTTCATACTGCTTGGCCGTGAGCAGCACACCCACCGAGCCGTCGCCCAGCCAGGAGGCGATGCAGTCCAGTGCGCTGCGGCCGGGCAGATTGAACACGGGCCGCATGAACTTGATGAGCAGTGCCCCGAAAAAGTCCAGCAGGCCAAAGTTCAGCAGCAGGCTCAGCAGCAGACCGGCCAGCAGGAACACGCACACCAGAATGGGCATCAGACCATGGAGCACCAGCCCGCCCGTATCCTCGCTGAGGATCATTTCCGGACCCACGCCCCAGAAGAGCAGATTCACAAAGACCCATCCCAGCAGGCGAACCACCAGCCAGATTCCCTTGACATCAAAAAGGTTATTCAGCTTTTCATGGTTTTTAATAAAGGGAATGTGGAAAAGCTTATGGGCAATGGTCATCAGGGCGCTGAAGGAAATCAGCACATAGATCACCAGACTGCTGTAATCCCCCATCAGATTCAACAGCTTGTTGGCAATCACCGCAATGGGGATCGTCAGATTACCATCGTTCTTGATGGGCGTAATAAACAGAAACAGCCCCATGAGAGATGGAATCAGAAATTTGTAGAATGTTTTGTTTTTCAAAAGCTTCATAGACTCAATCCTTACATTTGATAATCACACACAACAGAATTCGATCATTTGCATAAAAATGCAGTGTCTTCTCCATTTTATATCATTTTGTAAAAAAAGCAACCCCTAAGCAGGAAGAAAAGGCCGAAAACAGCACAAGAAACGAATATTGTGGCAAAATCATGGTGCAAAACGCCCCTCCTTGGTTTTTTGCTTGCTGGCTCCGCGCCCCACGTTCCGTCACTTTTGTGTGGTCTGTCCATGGAATACTACCCCGGATGCGGCAGAATCGTCATTTTTCAAAAAATAGTTAGTTGTTGCAAACTTATTGTTGACATATACCCCCAGGGGGTATATGATAAACACAACGAAAGGGGGTAGAACCATTGAAAGAATCGGTTCACTGCCACTGCCACGAGAGCAAGGCACGCTCCGAAGAGGAGCACAAAGATCTCATTCACCGTCTCAATCGCATCGCCGGACAAGTCCAAGGCGTGCGGGGCATGGTGGAACGAGATGCTTACTGCATTGATATTATCACCCAGGTAGCAGCCATTACAGCGGCCCTGAATGGTTTCAACAAAGTCCTTTTGGGAAACCATATCCGTACCTGCGTGTCGGAGGATATCCGCGCCGGCAGAGAGGACTCTGTCGAGGAGCTGATTGCCACACTGCAAAAGTTAATGCGCTGACAATACTGGTTCAAAGGAGGAATCCCATTTCATGGAACAATACAACGTAACGGGCATGAGCTGCGCCGCTTGCAGTGCCCGTGTGGAAAAAGCGGTCAATGCCCTGCCGGGGGTCACCAGCTGCTCTGTGAGCCTGCTGACCAACTCCATGGGCGTTGAGGGCGCTGCCTCTTCCGCAGAAATTATCGCCGCCGTGGAAAACGCCGGTTACGGCTGTGCCCCCAAGGGCGCCGCCCAGACGCCCTCCATGGCCGATGCCGCTGACGCACTGGCCGATCACGAAACACCCAAGCTGAAAAAGCGCCTGTTCACCTCTTTGGGCTTTTTGTTGGTGTTGATGTACTTCTCCATGGGCCACTCCATGTGGGGCTGGCCCCTGCCCGGGTTCTTTGACAGCAACCCTGTGGCTGTGGGCATTATCCAGCTGGTGCTGTCCGCCATTGTCATGGTCATCAACCAGAAGTTCTTCATCAGCGGCTTTAAGGCCCTGTGGAACCGTGCTCCCAACATGGACACACTGGTGGCTATGGGCTCTGCCGCCTCCTTTGTATGGAGCACCTATGCCCTGCTGGCCATGACCCGCTGCATCACGGACGGCGATCTGCCCGCCGCCATGCACTATATGCATGAGTTCTATTTCGAGTCCGCCGCCATGATCCTGACGCTCATCACCATCGGCAAGATGTTGGAAGCCCGTTCTAAGGGCAAGACCACCGATGCGTTGAAAGGGCTGATGAAGCTGGCTCCTAAGACTGCGGTGCTGGTCCGTGACGGTGCCGAGGTGGAAGTTCCCATTGAGCAGGTAAAGAAGGGCGACGTGTTCGTGGTTCGCCCCGGTGAGAACATTCCCGTGGACGGCGTGATTCTGGAAGGTTCCAGCGCCATCAACGAAGCCGCTCTGACCGGCGAGTCCATCCCTGTGGATAAGAATGTGGGCGACAGCGTATCCGCTGCCACCACCAACACTTCCGGCTACCTGCGCTGCGAAGCCACCCGCGTGGGTGAGGACACTACCCTGTCCCAGATCATCCAGATGGTCTCCGACGCCGCCGCTACCAAGGCTCCCATTGCCAAAATCGCCGACAAGGTGTCCGGCATCTTTGTCCCCACCGTCATCACCATCGCTGTCATTACCTTCATCGTCTGGATGTTCCTCAGCCAGGAGGTAGGCTATGCACTGGCCCGCGGTATCTCCGTGCTGGTCATCAGCTGCCCCTGTGCGCTGGGTCTGGCCACCCCCGTCGCCATTATGGTGGGCAACGGTCTGGGGGCTAAGAACGGTATTCTCTTCAAAACCGCCGTTTCTCTGGAAGAGACGGGCCGTATCCGGATGATTGCTCTGGATAAAACCGGCACCATCACTTCCGGTGAACCTAAGGTCACCGATCTCCTGCCCGCCGAGGGCTATACCGACGAAAGCCTGCTGGCGCTGGCCTATGCGCTGGAGGCCAAGAGTGAGCACCCGCTGGCCCGTGCCATCGTCGCCCACGCAGAGGAGAAGCAGATGACCGCCGAGGATGTGTCCGACTTTACCGCCCTGCCCGGCAACGGTCTGAGCGCCCAGCGCAGCGGCAAAACCCTTTACGGCGGAAACCTGCTGTTCATCAAGACGCTGGTAAGCGTTCCGGCAGAGCTGGAAGCCAAGGCCGCCGAGCTGGCGGAGCAGGGCAAGACGCCCCTGTTCTTCAGTGAGGAAGGCCGTCTGGCCGGCGTCATCGCCGTGGCCGATACCATCAAGGCCGACAGCCCCCAGGCCATCCGTGAGCTGCAAAACATGGGCATCCATGTGGTCATGCTCACCGGTGACAATGAGCGCACTGCCAAGGCCATCGGTGCCCAGGCCGGTGTAGATGAAGTCATCGCCGGGGTCATGCCCGACGGCAAGGAGGCTGTCATCCGCCAGCTGCAGCAGCGGGGCAAGGTAGCCATGGTGGGTGACGGCATCAACGATGCCCCCGCTCTGACCCGTGCCGACATCGGTATCGCCATCGGTGCTGGTGCTGACATCGCCATCGACGCCGCCGATGTGGTGCTGATGCAGAGCAAGCTCAGTGACGTGCCCGCCGCCATCCGCCTGAGCCGTGCCACCCTCCGGAACATCCATGAAAACCTGTTCTGGGCCTTCTTCTATAACTCCATCGGCATCCCTCTGGCCGCCGGTGTATTCATTCCCCTCGGTCTGACGCTGAACCCCATGTTCGGTGCCGCCGCCATGAGCCTGTCCAGCTTCTGCGTGGTCACCAATGCCCTGCGGCTGAACCTGTTCAAGCTCCATGATCCCCGACACGATAAAAAGCTGAAGGCCCAAAACGTCCCCGTTGCCGAAGTTCCCGCCACAGAGGAACCCTGTGCCTGCACTGCCTGCACAGAGAGTGACGAGAACACCGTGACCATGCACATTGAAGGAATGATGTGCGGTCACTGCGAAGCCCTGGTGAAAAAGACACTGGAAGCCATCGAGGGCGTTGCAGAAGCCACTGTCAATCATACCGACGGTACCGCTGTTTTCACAACTTCCGGTCCGGTCGATGATGATATTCTAAAACAAGCGGTGGAGGACCAAGGCTATCCAGTCCTGTCCATCACCAAGAATCACGAAAAGGAGAAGACTGCTATGACAAAGACCATGAAAATCGAAGGCATGATGTGCCCCATGTGCGAGGCACACACCAAGAAGGCTCTGGAAGCCATTGACGGCGTAGCATCCGCTGTGGCCAGCCACACCGAGGGCAACGCTGTGGTGACTCTGACCAAGGATGTGGACAACGAGGTTCTGACCAAGGCCGTCACCGAGGCTGGCTACAAGGTCGTTTCCATCGACTAAAGCCCCATCCGCGCCATTCAGGCACACAATACAGCATCCGGGGTGCCCCCAGCCATGAGGGCCCCCGGATGTTTTGGTTATCCCATCCCACCAAAAAAGGGCGGTCTGCCGTGAAGCAGATCGCCCTTTTCTCTATTCCACCGCAGTCACCCGACACTTTCGATGCAAAAGCACCTGCGCCGGGGAAGAACAAAAAAAGAGGGATCACCCGATCCCTCTTTTTCTTTTTTACAGCCACCACAGGGCACAGAACAGCACCAGCAGCACGCAGGCACCAACATCCATGGCTCGTCCGATCTTCCTGCCCCGGATCACCAATTCTTCCTCCATGCCATGCTGCAAGGAGATGATCTCCCCGGCCAAAAACAGCGCTCCGCCGATGACCAGCACTGCCACAAAGCCCAGCATATTCCCCACATGGCCCAGACCATGGGACAGCTTCATATCCACCGCACAGTCAGAAATCGTGGCAAAGAATACCAACACCCGGGCCAAATCAATGACCAGATGGAACACGGTCAGTGGAATGCTGTTTCGCCCTTTCACCATCCCATACCACAGGTCCTGCACCAGTACCTTGACCACGAACAGGATGGTCAGCACCAGGCACACTTCGGTGACAGTTTTGGCCATATGGGCCAGCAGCGTCACCAGCAGGACCAGCACCAGGGCCACTGCATCTGCAATCGTCCACAGTTTTGCCATGATTTTCTCCTCACTTTTCTCAGTTTTCTTTCTATTGAAATGGACAAAGTTGCGGATTATCTAAAACTCTGTTTCTTTTCTTTTAATCTGCCCATTCCTATGGATTATTTTGTGATACGCTTACCGATCCTCGCCCGTTTTCTGCTGGATATGGCGGTAAGCACGGTATTCTGTCGGCGGCATCCCCACAAATTTGGTAAACATCCGGGTAAAATACCCTGCATCCTCGAATCCCACCTGTTTGGCAATCCGAACAATGGCATCCTGTGTAAGAATCAGCCGATTCTGTGCCTCACCGATCCGCCGCCGCAGGATATACTGTTTGATGGTATAACCGGTGTTCTCCTTAAACACATGGGCCAGATGATAGGGGCTCACCGCAAAGCGGCGTCCCAGCTGCTCGATGGTAATGTCTTCCATATAATGGCGGTAGATATATGCCTCTACCTCTTCGCACAATCGGTTCTTGCTATCCACCGGCAGAACTTCCGTCTCCTGGATCATCTGCTTTGTCAGCTCCAATACCGCCAAAGTCAACTGCTGACAGATCTTTTTGGCATATGGCCGTTCCTCTCTGGCGTGCCGATCAATCAGCAGTAAAAGTTCTGCAAGCTCCGCAGACTGCCGGGGCTGGTGGAAAACCGGCACCCGGTCATGGGCCAGAAGGTGATTGGGCGGCAGTCCCGGCAGCTGCAGCTGCCGAATCCCCAAGCATAGTGTCTGGTATACCTGCCCTCGCTGGGGAAATTCGTCGTGGACCTCCCCGCTGTTACAGATGATCACATCCCCGGCCGCCACCTCGTAGCGGTGCAAACCAATGGCATAGTGCCCCCGGCCCCGGTAAATCAGCAGTAATTCCAGCACATCCGGATGGCAGTGCATCATATGGGGATGTCCCTCCGTCCAGTCGTTGAAGTTGATATGGGAAATATATGGTATATCGGGCGGCAGCTGCTGTGCTTCTTCCCGACTGAATACAATACGATTGGCGTGGTTTGCTGTCTGTTGATCCATCTTCCTCCCCCTTTCTTATGGTATCAGACTACGATAGGCCCCGTTTTTTGTCAAGGTACAGATGGTGGAGCGCAAGAAAATCCCATGTTTTTCCCCCAAACAGCCCCTCAAAAACGACTCCGCAAGAAAAGACATTCCCTTTTCCACCGTTTCTTCGTATGATGTGGAACGAAAAGGAGTTGATACAATCTTGCATAAGACAAAAGAAATCATCATTCGTCTTGTTTTTCTCTGCCTGGCACTATGTATCATCGGTCTGGGCGGTGCAATGTTCCTTTACAGCAACCTTGGCGCCGACCCTTATAATATGTTGGCACAGGGTCTTGCGGCACTGTCCGGCCTGCAGGTAGGCACCATCAGCAACTTAATGCAGCTGGTATTTCTGCTGTTTCTGCTGGTCTGCTGGCGAGAAAAACTCCATGTTGGCACTCTCTTTGCCACATTCCTCATCGGCGGTTCCTTGAACTTCTTCTATGGCTTGTTTCAGAGCCTGAGCACCACCCCCGGCTGGACTGTCCGAATCATCTGCGTCACGATTGCCTCTTTCATTATCGGTCTCGGCGTGGCACTGGTCCAGTTGGCCGATATCGGCATGGTCCCCAATGATGTCATGCCTCTGTACATCCACCGCAAGCTGTCTCGT
>RCNI01001045.1_pt1 | contig 15722 bp, 9 predicted proteins | sample 2041151 | NCBI WGS metagenome assembly RCNI01 (sample SAMN09708214, study PRJNA481090) | feces metagenome | isolation source: feces | place: Antarctica: Albino Rookery | reverse complement strand
TAAGCTGTAACCATTTCTTTTTCAAGCAACTCTTCTGTGCCCGGCATCATGGTATGTACCATTCCACGCCATTTTAATTCTTCTACAAAATTCATCGAATAAAATTTTTAGTTGTTTATAATCTTAGTTTTAATCTGTCAATTTATCTTCTTTATTGTTTGGAAACAGCATGATTTCGTATGGCTTGCATGTAGGTATACAGTGTATCTACACAGGCATCAATTCCCTTGTCGCTGTTCAAGGTTATGTCATAGTTCTCCATCTTGCCCCATACTGTATTGGTGAAATAATCGTGATATTCTGCTCTTGCACGGTCGTATTCTTCAATTTTCTGCTGTGCAGTACCATAGGACAAGTGTTCTGTATCCATGATCCGTTGGATGCGAGAGGCTTTATCGGCAAACACGAAAACGTTGATAAGGTTTGCTTTTCCTTTCAAAATGTGTTCGGCACAGCGTCCGATGATGACGCATGTACCTTTACTTGCCAGCTTTTCCAGCGATTTGCTCTGAGCTGTGAATATTTGATGACTGATGGGAACGTAATGGCCGCTGATGAATAACCCGTAAGGTACGGGAGTCGAGTTTTCCTCCATGGCTATCATGTCCTTGTTATAACCGCTGGCTTGTGCTGTCAGTTCATTGACTTCTTTGTCGTACACCGGAATATGCAGTCGGTCGGCTAACTTTTTGCCGATGGAACTTCCTCCAGAGCCGAATTGGCGGCTGATGGTAATGACCCGATGCAGGGAATCAGTCGTATCAACCGATGCGTTCGCCGGGCAGACAAGGGGGCTTTCTGTTGCCACAAAGACAATGGAGAGGACTGCGGTACTCAGTTCAGCAAAAGGAATGGCCAGCCAAAGTCCTGTCTTTCCAAAAAACAAGGAGAACAGGATGATGGCTATAACGGGTAGGGCGATACCTCTCAGAAGCATGATTGTAAGAGACTTCACGGCTGATTGTATGGATTGGTAATAGATGCCGATACAAATGCCCAAACTCATGAGAAGATAAGCTGGAAGATACAATCTTAAGGCGAAGACCGTATCTACAATCAGTTGTTCGCTGTCCGTTGCAAACACTCTGACCAATGATTCCGTGAATCCATATCCAATCGTGAGGTAGATAACTCCTAAAATCAATCCGGAAATGACTGAGAATTTGCGGAAAGTGTACATCTTATCGTATTCATTGGATCCATAACTCAAGCTTATCAATGGTTGTGCGGCTTGAGTTACACCCAGCACCATGTTAACGGTGATGAGGGTCCAATTCATGACAATGGTATAAATGGAAGCTCCTTGGGTGCCATACAGCATGGTTGACTGCATGATAAAAACGAAGGTTACGATACCTGAAGACGATTCAAGAACGAATACGCTGAATCCGCTTTTGATTATTTCCCAAGATTTCTTGAAATCGACGTTCTGAGCCTGGATTCGGATGTTAAGTCTCTTCCAAATGGTATAGCCGAAGTTGATCATGATGGTAATGAAGGAGCAAAGGCAGGTGGCGAAAGCGGCACCGAACATGCCCCATTCAAATCCGAAAACGAAAAGGAAGTCTAAGATAACGTTCAGCCCTGTACCTACCGCAATGGCAGTCATGGCTACTTTCGGATGTCCGTCATTCCTGACAAAGCAGCTCATCAATTGGTCCATGAGGAATCCAGGAATATAGATGAGCAAGCATCTTAAATAAGGGAGTACATACGTGATGTTCTCATTGTCTGCACCTAAAAAACGTGCGAATGGTTCGATGAAGATATTTCCCAATACAGCCAAGATTGTACCTAACAATAAGGCTGAAAGAGCTGAAGTCGTGAAGTAGGAATTCGCTTTTTCAAATTCCTTTCTTCCCCTGCTGATGGAATATAGACTTCCTCCACCGATTCCAAACATAAATCCTAACGCAAACGCAATTGTTATTACTGGGGTACAAATACCCATAGCCCCCAAAGCGATGGCACCTAATTTCCTGCCAACCACAAATGTGTCTGTAAATGTATACACTGCTACAAGAGCCATGGCGAACATGCTCGGCAATAAATACCTCAAAAAGTTTTTTAATTCAGAATCTTTTTTCTTTGTCAATGTAATTGATTCCATTTCTCTTTTATTATGTTAGTTATAGAAAATCAGGAATGAAGGACATAAAAAAACAGGCCCGTCGTAAGTACGATAGGCCTGTTTTCTTATTTCTTTAATTTTATTATACAATGGTCTGAACCCTTACTCTAATGTCTGAAGTAAGTGTCCGTAATAATGCATATGTAATAAAATAAGTCCCATTTCTTAATTTTTTTACAAAGGTATATGTTATTTCGCTATTTACACAATAAATCCACTAATATTTTAAATCTATAAATGAAGTGTTTTTTTTTGATGCAGGTAGCTTTTACCGTAATTTTTCAGGGAGTGATATGGAGTGGATGATTTTAAGCAGACGATTCCTTCATGATACCTTATTTATAAAAGAGATATTATGAACGATTTCAAAAGCGGGAAATCTTTTAAATATTTTTTGACTGACTATCAAGATGTCCTGATGGAAAACAGAGAAGGTAAGTATGATGCTTAAATGTTGCAGAGAAGGAATCTTTTTTCTTTTATATGCAAATAAATTAAGAGAATCCTGGAATTGTTAATTGTTTTTCTTTCGATTCGTAATTTTAAAGGCTTATTATACGGTTTTATGTTAAAAATGTAGGTATAAATATTTTAAAATAAAATATGAGATACTAAAAAAAAATTGGTGTTTCGTAAAGTTTAACAAATAAACCCAAACTTACTTTTGGATTTGACATATTTTTAAATAATAATTTTGGTTTATTCTTTTTTTTTATGTTACATTAGTACCGACTTTAAAATAATAATAATAAAAAAACGAACAGACTGCTTGGTTGGTGGAATGCAAACAAATGAATTTGATGAAAAACGCTTATTCCTTATAGGATGCTCTAATTCATGAGCTTGCATTGAAATCAATCTGGTGAAAAGAAACAAAACTTTAAATAGACTACTTGATAATTTAAGCATAGTAACTTTAAAATAACTAGGTAAAAAGTTTTTCTTTGCAGACCCTGCATAAATGGAATATGCCGCTCCCTCATGTAAATCTCCAACAACTTTCTACCTTTATCTAATAACTAAATTATATTGCGTGGCAAGAATAGGCCAGCGTATCGCAAGAAGGAATGATACAGGTTTATTTGACAATGACATATCAAACTAGACAAACATAGCATTTTCCTTTAATAACGTACTTCCTGGTAAAATAATGGAAACGAGGAGCAGTGAAGTGCTCATAAATACATTCATCTCCTTTTGCTTCTTCTGCAAGCATATAAATCTTAATATTATATACATATAAAAACAGTTAACTTATGAAACTAAAACAAACTTCCCGTCTTGCATTTTATCTGCTTATGGGTATGGGAAGTACATTTGCTTATGGTAAAGCGAATGCGAACATTACCCATTATTCAGCAGAACTCCAACAGAATAAGACTACAATACAAGGTGTTGTTGTCGATTCAAATGGCGAACCTCTTATTGGTGTAAGTATCTTGGAAACGGGAACCAATAACGGAACAATCAGTGACCTTGATGGTAAATTTACTTTAAGTGTCAACTCTAAATCAACAATTGAAATTTCTTATATCGGTTATAAGACTTTGAAGTTGGCTGCGAAAAGCAATCTCGGACAGATTGTTATGAAAGAAGATACCGAAGTGTTGGATGAAGTAGTCGTAACTGCTTTGGGTATCAAACGTTCAGAAAAAGCATTGAGCTACAATGTACAGCAGGTAAATGGCGACAAGATTAACACAATCAAGGACGCCAACTTCATTTCTTCTTTGAATGGTAAAGTTGCTGGTGTAACCATCAACTCATCAAGTACAGCCGGTGGTGCTTCACGTGTAGTCATGCGTGGTGTGAAATCCATCGCATCTAGTAACCAGGCTTTGTATGTGATTGATGGTGTGCCAATGTTCAACATGGCCAACTCATCAAAAGAAGATGGCTTGTATTCTACTCAACCAGGTACTGATGGTGCTGCCGATATCAACCCTGAAGATATTGAATCAATCTCTATGTTGACCGGTCCTTCTGCGGCCGCTTTGTATGGTAATGCAGCAGCAGCCGGAGTTGTATTGATTACAACTAAAAAAGGTAGCGAAGGAAAGACTTCTGTTACTGTTTCAAATAACACCACTTTCTCTAGAGTGAATATGTTGCCTGAAATGCAGAGCAAGTATGGTAACTTGCCTAATCAGGTCGACAGCTGGGGTCCTATTGTAAATAGCGACTATGATCCTAAAGATTTCTTCCGTACCGGTGCTAACGTTATCAACAACGTGTCTTTGTCTACTGGTAATCAGAAAAACCAAACTTACTTCTCAGCTTCTACTACAAATACAACCAATATCTTGCCGAACAGTGGTTACAACCGTTATAACTTCTTGGTTCGTAACACCACTAGTTTCTTGAATGACAAATTGGTATTGGATGCAAGTGCCAGCTATATTCTCCAGAATGATAAGAACATGGTTTCACAGGGATTCTATAACAACCCGTTGCCTGCAATCTATCGTTTCCCACGTGGAGAAAACTTTGATGATATCCGTATGTATGAACGCTATAACAGTGTATATGATGTTATGGAACAATATTGGCCATACGGTGAAACATCTAGTGGTTTGGCTAACCCATACTGGATTCAGAACCGTCAGTTGCGTGAAAACAAAAAGACTCGTTACATGCTCAACACATCTTTGAAATATAAGATTTTTGATTGGTTGGATGTAACAGGCCGTGTGAAGATTGATAATTACGAAAACAGATACACTAATAAGACATATGCTTCTAGCGGTAAGTTAGCTTCTGGCGACCGAGGTGCTTATGCTGATATTTGGTCACAGTCTAAGAATACTTATGCCGATGTCATTGCTACTGTAAACAAACGCATCAATGACTGGTCTATCAATGTCAACTTGGGTGCTTCTTTGAATGACTCTCGTTATGAAAGCATCGGTTACGATGGCGGTTTGAAGATTCCTAATTTCTTCGCTGTACACAATATCAACTTCAAGGAAGCTTGGAAAGCAAAACAAGAAGGATGGCATGACCAGTCTAGAGCAATCTTTGCCAATGCAGAAATCGGATGGAAGTCAATGCTTTATTTGACAGTAACCGGACGTAACGACTGGGATTCAAGATTGGCATTCTCCGACTACAAATCATTCTTCTATCCTTCAGTAGGTGCTTCTGCTATTATTTCTGAAGCAGTGAAGATGCCTGATTGGTTCACTTACCTTAAGGTACGTGGTTCATATACTGAAGTAGGTAATGCTTATGGACGTTTCATGACTACTGTAACTTATCCGTATAATGAACAGGGTCAGTCATGGCAGAGCTTGGCTAACTATCCTAACCTTAAATTGAAACCAGAACGTACTAAATCATGGGAAATCGGTGTGGATGCACGCTTCTTTAATGATTTAAGTGTGAACTTGACTTACTATCGTTCAAATACATTCAACCAGACATTCTGGGCTGACCTTTCTGCATCATCTGGTTATTCTAAGATTCCATTGCAGAGCGGTAACATCATGAATGAAGGTATCGAAATGGCTATTGGTTATGATAAGAAATGGAAAGATTTCTCTTTCTCAACTACTTATACATTGACTTGGAACCGAAATGAAATCAAAGAATTAGCTGATAATGTATATAACTACGCAGATGGAAGCTTGTTGTCTTTCGATGAACTTCCTGTAGCTAACTATGGTTCAACTGATGCTCGTTTGTTATTGCGTGTAGGTGGATCTATGGGTGACGTTTATTCACAGCGCGTTTTGGCACGTGACTTGAACGGTTATATCTTGAACGACCCTGATACAGGATTGTCAATGACAGACCAAGAAAATTACCTTGGTTCTATCCTTCCAAAAGTAAATATGGGTTGGAACTTTGGTTTTGGATATAAAGGTATCAATTTAGGAATGACCTTTACAGGACGTTTCGGAGGTATCGTAATGAGCCAGACTCAATCAATTTTGGATGCTGCCGGTGTTTCTAAAGTCAGTGCAGATTACCGTGACATGGGTGGTGTTCCTATTAACCAGTCAATGGTATCACCTAAGGAATATTTCACTACTATCAGTGGTGCTTCATATTACTACACTTATAGTGCAAATAATATCCGTTTGGGTGAATTAAGTTTGAACTATACATTACCTAAAAAATGGTTTAACAACAAGGTGGGTGTTACTCTCGGTTTCGTAGGAAAGAACTTGTGGATGATTTACTGCAAGGCTCCGTTCGATCCTGAATTGACAACATCAGCTGCTTCAAACTTCTATCAAGGATTTGACGCTTATATGTTGCCAAGTACACGTAACTTTGGATTCAACGTTAAATTGCAATTTTAATTAATTAAAAAACTGATTAAGCTATGAAACTTTTAAAATATATTGGATTGGGTGCTGCTATGGTTTTGGCTGCAAGTTGTACAAGCAATTTTGAGGAGTTCAATACCAATCCTTACCAGCCTGCCAAAGTTCCGGCTAACACCCTTTTGTCTACTATGTTTGAAGTATATGCTTCACCACAGCAGAATGATTGCCAGATGATTAATACGATGTGGGCTTGCTTTAGTGGACATGTAACCGCTCCTCAGAGTTGGGGTAAAGGTGAAAATTTGTTCTGTTATTATAATGTTGTAGAAAACTTCAATGAAGTTACCTATAATACTTATTTTAATAAGATCTATACTAACTTGTTCCAGATTGAGAAACTGACAGAAAAGAAAGGACTTGTTTATTCTATCGCACAGGTAACCAGAGTATTTGCTATGCAGCGTATCGCATCATTGCAAGGACCGTTGCCTTATACACAAGTGACTCAAGGTAATACTACTGCACCGTATGATGATGAAAAGACTGCATGGCATGCAATGTTCGATGATTTGAACGATGCAATCAAGATTCTTGAAGAAGCTGCTAAAATGGGTGTAAATGCTGATTTGGCTTCTGTAGACCAGTTCTATAAAGGTGATTGTGCTCGTTGGTTGAAGTTTGCAAATACATTGAAACTTCGTATGGCATTGCGTATTTCTAATGCAGATGAAGCATACGCTAAACAACAGGCTGAAGAAGCTGTTAAGAGTGGCGTTATGGATAAAGTAAGCGATAGCTCTTGGGACTGGACAAATAGTAACCAGGGTGTCAACGGTTATAATGTAGTAGATAGCTGGGGCGAAGTAAAAGCCAATGCATGTTTGGTAGCTTACATGAATGGTTATGAGGACCCTCGTCGTGAAGCTTATTTTACAAAGAATAAAGCTGGTAAATACATTGGTGCACGTTCTGGTTCTGCTGAAATCCCTACTCCTGGTGCATATAGTGACTATAGCCGTTTGAAGATTGCAACAGAAAAGAGTGCGGCTCAACCGGTAATGTATGCTGCTGAAGCTGCTTTCATGAAAGCTGAAGGAACTTTGAAAGGATGGAATATGGGTGAAGGTACTGCTGAGCAGTTCTATAATCAGGGTATTCAGTTGAGCTTTGATGAATTCAAAGTTCAGGGTGCAGAACAGTATATGAATGATGCAACCAAGAAACCTGGAAATCACATCGATTCAAATCATTCTGGCGACAACTATATGAACAAATCAAAAGTTGTAGTTAAATGGAACGATGGCGATACCAAGGAAGTTAAATTGGAAAAGATTCTGACTCAGAAATGGATTGCTTGCTATTTGGATCCTTTGATGGGTTGGTCTGATTATCGTCGTACCGGATATCCTCAGATTTTCCCTGCAACCAAGTCCGCTAATACATCTTGTACTGTTGAAAGAGGACAAAGAAGACTTCACTTTGCAGAAAAAGAATATAGAACGAATAAAGTGAATACCGAAAATGCAGTGAAGATGCTGTATGGTGGACAGGATACTAATGGAGCTGACCTGTGGTGGGCACTGAAAAAATAATTAAACCTTTAATTTGAAAACTTATGAAAAAAATTTTATATTCATCTATGTTGGTGCTTGGGGCATTAACCTTTGCACAGTGTGATGATTGGACAGATATGGAGAACAAGTTCGAAGAACCATATAATGTCCATAGCAATGAATATTACGAGGAGTTACGGGCCTATAAAAAAACTGATCATGCCATTTGTTTCGGATGGTATAGCGGTTGGACAGGAATGGGAGACAATATGTATAACATGTTGCGTGGTATTCCTGATTCAATGGATGTAGTTTCTTTGTGGGAAGGTGCTTTTGATTTGACTCCTGAAAAAATTGAAGACTTGAGAGAGGTGAGAGAAGTAAAAGGTACTCGCATCTTGTATTGTCAATTCATAACTACATTAGGTGCTAGAATGACTCCTAAGGAAGTGGAAAATGATTTTATCGTTGATGGTAAAAAATACACTAATCAAGCTGAAGCTTTAGCTGCATACTGGGGATGGTATGATGGATACGGAGATACCTCTGCCGAAGGAATGGAAAAGGCAATCAGAAAATATGCTCGTGTTATTGCTGATACCATCAAACATTATGGATACGATGGATTTGATATTGACTATGAACCTAATTATGGATACGGTGGTAACTTGAGTACATATCCAAACCGTATGCATATCTTGTTGGATGAATTGTCAAAAGACTTCGGTCCCAAATCAGGTACTGGACGTATCTTGATGGTAGATGGAGAGCCCCAGACCTTACTTTCTGAATCAGGTCCTTTATTGGATTACTTCACTATTCAGGCATATTATTGTCCAGGTGATGGTAATTTGGATGGCCGTTTCCAAAAATTGTTGAATAGATTTGCTTCTACGGCCGAAGGTGCTACTGCTGAAGAAAAAGAAGCTACTATCTTGAGGAAAACCATTTGGTGTGAAGACTTTGAAAAACATAAAGGAGATGGTGGAGCGGATTTTACAACTCGTGACGGAGAACATGTACGTTCTTTGAAAGGTATGGCAATGTATTACCGTCCAAACCTTAAGGATGTTCGTATTGGTGGAGTTGGTGCTTACCGATTCAACCTATGTCGTCCGGTCAATGACTATTTCTTTATGCGTGAAGCTATTCAAACTTTGAACCCAGCTCAACACTAATATTAAAAATTAGAAATATTATGAAATTAATGAATTTTACCAAATATCTAGCATGTTCTGCCTTGTTCCTTTCAATGGCAGCATGCGAAGACAATGACTATTCTGTCATTGAAAATGGGGTGTATATAGCAGAAGCAGCTCCATCTGATAAATTTAATCAGCAAATTGAAAATCTGGTGATTGATGATGAAAATGTTGAATTGAAACTGAATATTCGTTTGGCAGCACCTGTCAGTGAGAATGTGAATGTTTCTGTATCATTGGATCAGTCTTTGATTGACACTTACAACCAAAAGAATTCAACCGTATTTGAATTGCTTCCAGAAGCTTACCGAGAAATGAAAGAATCATTGGAAATCCCTGCAGGCGAAGTATCAGGCGAACCTTTTGTAGTGACTATCAAACCTTATAACACTCCAAATAATGAAACCTATGCACTTCCGTTGCGTATCACTGTTACTTCAGGAAATGTTTCAACCGTTGGTAGTGCAGATAAATTGTTGTGTTTGTTAAAGACACCGAACAAGCAGAAGTCAATCGTTCTTGGTGGCGGTGAAAAACAGACAGCATTCAAGAGTGCACTTCCTGCTAGCAAATGGACATTTGAATATTGGATCAAGGTAAACAATATTACAGGATATCCTACTGGAGAATGGGAAGGTGACAGAAATAAATGGTTCAGATCTCAGATCTTTGGAGATAACTCTGCTCCTATTCACTTGGGAGGTTCAGAATCTGTACTTTTGCGTTACTGGGCTGATGGTGTTAAGAAGATTGCTCCTACTTTGCAGTGTCAGTTGAATGGTGCTTATTTTGATAGCTCTGAGTTCTGGTGGCCAGATACTTGGTATCACATCGCTTATACTTACGATGGTTCAACTCTTACTTTATATAAAGATGGTGTTGTAAACAATAAGTTGGCAGTTGTTAAGAATTTCAGCTTCGATAAGTTGATTCTATGTACTACATTCCAGTGGAAGATGCAGGTAGAATTTGCTCAGATCCGTTTGTGGAATGAGTGCTTACCAGTTAACTTGATTAAGGACGGTATGTCAAGTCAAGTTCCTTCAGATGCAGATGGATTGATTGGATACTGGAAGTGTAATGAAGGAGAAGGAAATGTCCTTAAGGATTGCACAAGCAATGGAAATGATATCAACTTTGCAGGTTCTAACACAAATGTAAGTTGGAGTGAAAAGACCTATAACTTCTCAAATCCAAATAAGAAGTAATGTGAATTCCATGAGAAGATAAAAAAACTCAAAAATATGGGGTGCATCAATTAGTTGATGTACCCTTTTTTGTATAAGGGATATACTTGTTTCTAATGCAACAGATTACCAGCTCTTAAATGCTATCTTAAGAGGCTTGGAGTTTCATTTTTAGAGAAGCCTTGTAGGCCTGTATAAGGCACGATGAAGTTTGCTCTGTATCCTAGGTGGTACAAAAAAAAGAGGCGTCTACGCGATTGTAGACGCCTCTTCCTATTTTATAGGATGTATTTCCTTATTTATATTCCTGCCAGCTCTTGAGCTGGATATCTTCTTGACTCATTGAGCAGAATGCTTCAATAAACGCTTTGGCAAGGCGTGCATTGGTCATCAACGGAATGTTATGGTCGATAGCACCGCGACGGATACGGTATCCGTTAGTCAATTCGCGTTTAGAGTGGTTCTTCGGAATGTTAACGATCAAATCGAACTTGTGTTCAGAAATCATCTTCATGACATTGTTTTCTGAATCTGGACGCTCATCTGGCCAGAATACTGGAGTTGTATTGATGCCATGTGAATTCAAGAATGCTGCTGTACCTGCAGTTGCGTACAACTTGTAACCTTTCTTATGTAATGTCATGCTGGCATCCAACAAGTCTACTTTAGATTTAGTAGCACCTGAAGAGAACAAGATAGATTTCTTAGGAATGCGGTAGCCTGTTGCAATCAAGGCATTCAGCAATGCTTCGTGGAAGTCATCACCCAAGCAACCTACTTCACCGGTAGAAGACATGTCTACACCCAAAACAGGGTCGGCATTCTGCAAACGAGCGAATGAGAACTGAGAAGCTTTTACACCGATACGATCAATGTCGAATGCTGATTTATCAGGTTTAGAATATGGAGCATCCAACATGATACGGGTAGCTGTTTCGATGAAGTTGCGTTTCAAAACTTTAGAAACGAATGGGAAGCTACGAGATGCACGCAAGTTACATTCGATTACTTTAACTTCGTTTTTGCGAGCCAGGAACTGTACATTGAATGGACCAGAGATATTCAACTCTTTCGCAATCATGCGGCTGATTTTCTTAATCTGACGTGCTGTTGAGAAGTAAATCTGCTGTGCAGGGAATACCAAAGTAGCGTCACCAGAGTGAACACCTGCAAATTCAACGTGTTCAGAAATTGCATATTCTACTACTTCGCCATTCTGAGCTACAGCGTCGAATTCAATTTCTTTTGTTTCCTGCATGAACTGTGATACCACAACTGGATATTCTTTAGATACTTCACTTGCCATCTGCAAGAAGCGGGTCAATTCTTCCTCATCGTAGCAAACGTTCATGGCTGCACCACTCAAGACGTAAGAAGGACGAACCAATACAGGGTAACCGACTTTCTCAACGAATTGTTTAACGTCGTCCAAGCTGGTCAATTCCTGCCATGCTGGCTGGTCTATGCCCAAACGGTCTAGCATTGCAGAGAACTTGTTACGATTTTCTGCATGGTCAATGTCGATAGGAGAGGTACCCAAAACTGGTACTGACTGGCGGTGCAGTTTCATAGCCAAGTTGTTAGGAATCTGTCCACCTACAGAAACGATGACACCGCGTGGCTGTTCCAAGTCGATTACGTCCAATACACGTTCGAATGACAATTCATCAAAGTACAGACGGTCGCAAACGTCGTAGTCGGTAGAAACTGTTTCTGGGTTATAGTTAATCATGATAGCCTTGTAGCCCAATTTACGAGCAGTCTTGATGGCGTTGACAGAGCACCAGTCGAATTCTACAGAAGAACCGATACGGTATGCACCTGAACCAAGGACAATCACTGATTTCTCATTCTTATAATAGTTTACATCGTGACCTTCTACTGCATAAGTCATATAAAGGTAGTTGGTCAATTCTGGATGTTCAGAAGCGATTGTATTGATACGCTTAACAGCTGGTTCGATACCCAATGATTTACGGTAAGCACGAACAGCCAAGTTTTCTTTTTCCATGTTGCTTCCTACAGTCTTCAATACGAAGCGAGCGATCTGGAAGTCAGAGAAACCTAAAACTTTTGCCTGACGCATTACATCGGCAGAAACCTCTTCCAGTTTGTTGTATGACTGAAGTTTTTCCTTGTAGTCAACAATGTTTTTCAACTTGCCCAAGAACCAAGGGTCAATCTTGGTCAAATCATACAAGCGTTCGATGCTGTAGCCCTGTTCCAATGCCTGAGCGATAGCGAAGATACGCAAGTCAGTAGGGTTAGCCAATTCATCGTCAAGATTTTCAAATGCAGTATGGTCGTTACCTACGAATCCATGCATGCCCTGACCGATCATACGGAGACCTTTCTGGATGATTTCTTCAAAAGAACGTCCGATAGACATGATTTCACCTACAGACTTCATGCTTGAACCGATGCGGCGAGAAACGCCTGCAAATTTAGTCAAGTCCCAACGAGGAATCTTGCAGATCAAATAATCCAAATCTGGAGCTACATAGGCTGAATTTGAAGTGCCCATTTCACCGATTTCATCGAGTGTGTATCCCAAGCCTATTTTTGCAGCAACGAAAGCCAAAGGATAACCGGTTGCTTTAGAAGCTAAAGCTGAAGAACGGCTCAAACGAGCGTTTACTTCAATTACACGGTAGTCATTAGTGAATGCATTGAAAGCATACTGGATGTTACATTCACCTACGATACCTAAGTGACGGATAGTAGTAGTGGCGATATCCTGCAACATCTTCACTTGTTCGTCGCTCAATGAACATGTAGGAGCTACAACGATTGATTCACCAGTGTGGATGCCCAGTGGGTCAAAGTTTTCCATGCTGGCTACGGTGAAACAGTGGTCATTTGCATCGCGAATTACTTCGAATTCGATTTCTTTCCATCCCTTAAGAGATTCTTCAACCAAAATCTGTGGAGCAAAAGTGAACGCACTTTCTGCCAATTCGACAAATTGCTTTTCGTCCTGACAGATACCGCTACCCAAACCGCCTAAAGCATAAGCTGAACGGACCATTACTGGGAAGCCGATACGATGAGCTGCTTCCAAAGCGTCCTTCATATTTTCAACAGCTTCACTTACCGGAGTCTTGATTTCTATTTCGTTCAATTTCTTAACGAAAAGGTCACGGTCTTCGGTATACATGATGGCATCAACAGATGTTCCCAATACCTTTACACCATATTCCTCCAAAGTACCGTTCTGATGAAGTTCAGTACCGCAGTTTAATGCAGTCTGACCGCCGAAGGCTAACAAAATGCCGTCAGGACGTTCTTTCTTGATGATTTCGGTAACGAAGTAAGGAGTGACTGGAAGAAAATACACTTGGTCTGCGACGCCTTCCGAAGTTTGGATGGTTGCAATGTTAGGGTTGATTAGCACGGAACGGATACCTTCTTCACGCAAAGCTTTCAAAGCTTGTGAGCCAGAATAGTCAAATTCACCAGCTTGTCCGATCTTGAGGGCACCGGAACCCAACACTAGGACTTTCTTGAATTTTTGTTTCATCGTTTTATTGATTGATGTTGTTTTTAGAAATAGGGAAGACCTAAAGTAAATATACCTAATATTTAATTTATCTTTCCTTCTAAACTGCAAAGGAACGATTTTTTTTGATTAAAACAAAGTATTTACGTACCTTTGCTGCTATTAAAATGTAAACAATTATACTTATGAGCAAGGAAAAGATAATTTTGACGGGCGACCGTCCTACCGGAAAGTTGCATATAGGCCATTATGTGGGTTCTTTGCGCCGCCGTGTAGAATTGCAGAATTCGGGTCTTTATGACAAGATTTTTGTTTTTGAAGCAGATGGTCAGGCATTGACTGACAATATTGATAACCCCGAAAAGGTTCGTCAGAATGTAATCGAAGTAGCTTTGGATTATTTGGCTGTAGGATTGGATCCTTCTAAGTCTACCATTTTTATTCAGTCACAGATTCCTGAACTTTGTGAATTGACTTTTTATTTCATGGATTTGGTGAGTGTGGCTCGTCTGCAGCGTAACCCGACGGTGAAGTCTGAAATCTTGTTGCGTAAGTTTGAATCAAGCATACCTGTAGGCTTCTTTACTTATCCTATCAGCCAAACTGCTGATATTGCGGCTTTTAAGGCAACTACTGTCCCAGTAGGTGAAGACCAGGAACCGATGTTGGAACAGGCTCGTGAAATCGTTCGCCGTTTCAATTATATTTATGGTGACACTTTGGTGGAACCGGAAATCTTGTTGCCGGAAAATGCGGCTTGTTTACGCTTGCCGGGAACTGACGGTAAGGCTAAGATGAGTAAGTCTTTGGGGAATTGTATCTACCTTTCTGATTCTGCTGATGAAGTGGAAAAGAAGGTGAAGAGCATGTACACTGACCCGACTCATATTAAGGTGAGTGATCCAGGAAAGTTGGAAGGCAATACAGTATTTACTTACTTGGATGCTTTCTCTCGTCCGGAACATTTTGAACGTTACTTGTCTGATTATGCAAACTTGGATGAACTGAAAGCTCATTATACTCGTGGCGGTTTGGGTGATATGAAAGTGAAGAAATTCTTGGCTGCTGTCATGCAGGAAGAGTTGACTCCTATCCGTGAACGTCGTAAGGAATTTGAAAAAGATATTCCAGCTGTGTATGAAATGTTGCGTAAGGGATGTGAAACAGCTCGTGAGGCTGCAGCTCAGACCTTGAGCGAGGTTCGCCGTGCGATGAAAATCAACTATTTTGAAGACGAAAACTTGATAAAGGAACAGTCTGAACGTTTCAGCAAGTAAGAATAAGAAGATCATACCTTGAAAAGGAATAAGAGGCAGGAAGTGAATATGTAGTGTTCGTTTCCTGTCTCTTTCTTTTTTCTTTTCTTTTTCTGTTGTCTGCAAAGGTGTATAATCTTTGATAAAAGAGGGAAGGCTATTGGGTGGAAACCTTGCACGAGGGAGGGAAAAGCGGATTTTTCCTCACTTTTCGCACTTAAAAGTCGAAAAATACATTTTTTTGAAAAAAAAAGTCTGCAAATGTTTGCAGGTATCAAAAAAACGCGTACCTTTGCATCGCATTTGAGAACAAGACCTCGGGCGTTTAGCTCAGCTGGTTCAGAGCATCTGCCTTACAAGCAGAGGGTCGGCGGTTCGAATCCGTCAACGCCCACTTAACACGACGTTTTCTTGTTCTTTAAAAGCATATTTTTAGGGCGTTTAGCTCAGCTGGTTCAGAGCATCTGCCTTACAAGCAGAGGGTCGGCGGTTCGAATCCGTCAACGCCCACCTAAAAAGATATATTGATCAAATTTCCCCCTTCGGGCGTTTAGCTCAGCTGGTTCAGAGCATCTGCCTTACAAGCAGAGGGTCGGCGGTTCGAATCCGTCAACGCCCAC
>RCNI01001043.1_pt1 | contig 15726 bp, 16 predicted proteins | sample 2041151 | NCBI WGS metagenome assembly RCNI01 (sample SAMN09708214, study PRJNA481090) | feces metagenome | isolation source: feces | place: Antarctica: Albino Rookery | reverse complement strand
ATGCATCTACAGAAGCTTCTTCCGCATCAGGAAGCATCTGAATAATCATTCCTCCTGAGCATAACACAGACATATCCCTTGCAATCTTTACTCCCAAAGCAATAGAAGAATTCTGCTGTTCAGAAATATAATAGTAAGCAGTTAAATCATCTGCAATTTCTCCGGTTACCAGAGCGATCTTTCCTACATAAGGTTCCTTCAGACCTAAATCTTTGATTACAGTAAGTTCTCCGATTCCAAGACTTCCACCTACATCAAGGTGTCCATCTTTACGTAAAGGAAGGTCTACATTAGGATTTGCAATGTATCCTTTTACATTACCTGTACCGTAGGCTGTAGCAAGAATCTGCTTTGCCGGGCCGTCACCTTTAAACTGGACAGTAAGCTTATCTTCAGGATTCTTTAACATAAGTCCCATAAGACCTGCTCCTGTGAGAGTTCTTCCTAATGCTGCTGTGGCAAGAGGGGTAGTATTGTGTATTTTTCGTGCTTCTTCAACGGTATCTGTAGAGATAGTTAAATATACTCTGTAAGATCCACTTTTGTCCATTCCGACTAATACTTTACTCATTTCTATATCAACCTTTCATGTGTATCTTATTTTATTACAAATATATATTTTAACACAAAATCCTCTTATTTTAAATAGCTGATTAGCGAAATAAACAGGCAAAACATTCCCTTTTTTCTTCATTATGCTTTTTTTACTTTTACATTGTTTGAACACATAAAAGTCATAATTATGCGTTATAATCTAAATATAATAAAAATAATACACTATATAGAAAGGTCGAATATAAAATGGATAATTGGGAAAACACTCATGAAAACGAAACGCCTAACTTTGTTATGGTTGATCAACCGGAAACAAAGACCTCAGAGACATATGATATCCCGTACACTTCAGAAGTAAATGGAAATACAGGAAAGAAAAGAAAGAAAAATAAGAAGAATAAAGAGCCAAAATATATAACCTGTAAGGCTTTTGTCATTACATTAATCTGTGCGATGCTCGGAACATCTGCACTTACTGTTCTTTCCATAAACCTGCTGGGTGATTCAGGTGTACTTACGCCACAAAAGGAAATCTCCGCCACAAACTACACACTTGCAAAATCAACAGGCAGCGAACTTTCTATTCAGGAGGTTATTGCAAAAAATGAAAATGCAGTAGTAGAAATAAGTACAGAATCCATTGCCCGCGATAACTGGCTGTCAAACTACATTAAGACCGGTGCAGGAAGCGGTGTAATCGTAGATACAAAAGGATATATTTTAACTTGTAACCATGTTGTTGAGAACTCAAGTAAAATGACCGTTACCTTAAAAAACGGTAAAGAATACGAAGCAAAGATGGTAGGTGCAGACCCTCAGAACGATATTGCCGTAATTAAAATCGACGCCAAGAATTTAAGTGCAGCATCCTACGGAGACAGTTCCAAAATTTCTGTCGGAGATATGGTTGTAGCCCTTGGTAACCCTTTAGGACAGCTTGGAGGATCTGCTTCCGGCGGAATTATCAGTGCACTTGATCGTGAACTTACAATCGAAGGTAAAAACATGAAACTTTTACAAACAGATACCTCGATAAATCCAGGAAACTCCGGTGGTGGCCTCTTTGATGCTCACGGAAATCTTATCGGTATCGTTGTAGCAAAATCATCTGGTTCCGATGTTGAAGGCCTTGGTTTTGCCATTCCGATTAACCATGCAGCACAGATTGCCAAGGATCTGATTGAGCACGGTCATGTCACAAACCGCCCTGCAATCGGAGTTCAGCTTCTTGATGCATCAAATGCGTCAATCGCAATGCAGTACAATCTAAGAAATACAGGTCTCTATGTACAGGAAGTAACTTCAAAAGAAGCAAAGAAAGCTGGACTAAGAGCAGGAGATATGTTCTACTACTTCGGAGAAGACCGTATTGAAAGTTTCACTGATCTTCAATCTTCTCTTCAGAATTATAAACCGGGTGATACCGTAAAAGCCGTAGTAATAAGAGATAATAAAACAGTAGAATTGAAACTTACGCTTATTGAATCTGCACAGTAAAAAATGCTATAATTAAGATAATATATTTAGCAAAAGGAGCAACCAAATGACTGATTTTAAAGATGTAAAAATAGGATTTATAGGTTTTGGCAATATGGCACAGGCCATTGCCTACGGACTTGTAAATCAGAAAACTGTAGAAGGTAAGCAGATTTTCGCTTCTGCAAAACACTGGGATAAACTTTGTAAAAATACACAGGATTATGGCATTATTCCATGCAGAACTTCGGAAGAAGTTGCCATAAATTCGGACATTGTCTTTATCGCAGTTAAACCTCAGCACGTTATTCCGGTTATAGAACCTATACGAGAAATTCTCAAAGATAAAATCATTGTATCTGTGGTTGTGAATCTATTGTTTAATGACTATGAAGAAATTCTTCTTCCGGATACACAGCATATCAGTACACTGCCAAACATTCCGGTTGTTGTAGGCGAAGGTGCTTTTCTTCTTGAGTCCATACATTCTCTTAAAGAAAAAGAGAAAGAACTTCTCGATGCAATATTAAGCACAATAAGTATTGTTGAATATCTGGATTCAGAGCATCTGGGTATCGCAGGGACTGTAACCGGCTGTGGTCCTGCCTTTGCCTCTGTATTTGCAGAAGCACTTGCAGATGGTGCCGTATGCACGGACTGCCAAGAGCACAGGCTTACCGCCTTGCAGGACAGATGATGGCAGGAACCGGAAAGATGATTGAGAAACGTGGAATTCATCCCGGAACGTTAAAAGACGATGTATGTTCACCGGGAGGTTCAACAATTATCGGTGTTACAACCTTAGAAAGAAAAGGATTCCGTTCCGCTGTAATCGATGCGGTACACGCAATAGAAACAAAATAAAAAGAAGAAATAGGAAACTTTCACAGTAAAATTAATATCTCCTATATTATAAAAAATTCCTTTCCGGTTATCTCGGAAAGGAATTTTCTTCTTTCAGCATTTCTTTTATTTTAGACTTCAATACAAGTTTTTCTTTCTCTCCACGCTCTTCAATCAGGCAAAGCTGAGGAAAAATTACACACCACCAGTTTTCCCCTTCCGCTTTTCCCAGCTTCACTTTCAAAGCCTCATAATTTCCGGCAGGCAGAGTAAGATCCTCATAAAACTTTTCCGGTATAAAACTCACGCTCAGTTCTGCATCTGTAGTGTAATCAAATCCATTTTCATCAATAACCCGGTCGGAGATTTCTTCAATTTCTCCCAAATTATCCTGAATATAAGCCCTTGCCTCTTCAATCGTTTCTTTACCGTCCATATGCTTTAAAATTTCATTTCTTACCTTCAGTTTCAGTTCCTGGTCTTCTTTTGAATTACTGTTTGCAATAACGTGTAGTCTGATCATTCCCGGATGTTCATTGGCGGGATGCATTTTAAAAAATAAACCTGTACCGAAAACCACTGCAATCAGCAGAACCATCGGAAATAATGCTTTTAAGTATTCCTTTTTTTTCATATCCATCTCCCTTTCTTTAAGGATTATGGACACAATTACAAATTTTATACCTATTTTACAATTAAAAGTTTCTGTCCTGTTACAGGTGTGCCTTCCAATCGGTTACAGTGTATAATTTCCTCCTCTGTGGAATGATATTTTTTTGCAAGTTCCCATAAAGTATCTTCCTCTTTCATTTTTACGATTACCATAGGATATTCTTTAGGTCTCGGCGTACCGACAAAGTGAGGGTGCTGCATAAGTGTGATTTCTCTTTCATCTGCACTTTCCACATTAATGGATACCGAACAGTTAACTTCCATCTGCTTATCGTTGATTATGTTTCCCGAAGTCTCTTTAACTCCAATAGTATATACAGGATTGCTTACTGAACCCGTTTTAACCATATCCGTAGTTTCCCTGAATTCCGGAGTAATTCTTTTTACAGAAACTTTACCTTCGCTGTTCTTCCAGAAAATATTGATTTCAACATTCCCCTTTGCTTCAACTCGGTCACCGTCTCCTGTGCAATGGCAGTTTTCTACTTTTCCTGTAGCATAAATTACATCCTGTAATTTTTCTCCTTCAGGAATATTAATAATCTCATGAAGTGAAATATCGATTATGCCAATATCCTCAAAGGCTGACAGTTTCTTTTTCTGGAACTCACATTCAAAGTTTTTCTCCCTATGATATGCATCTACAATCATTTCCTGTTCCCTCTGCTCATAAAGTTCCACTCTCATATTAATATTTCCGTGTATCTTAAATACTTTTTCACCATCTTCCAGGGTTTCAATATCCGTATTTAAATTATTAGCATCAAAAATAATCTTCGTATCGCTCCAGTTTCTATCTCTTAATTCTTTATTTATTGGAACAAACTCCGTAAATTCAACTTTCTCATTCTGCTGACGTATTACCTTTGTCGGTTCTTCTCCGGAATTATCCTGTGCAGTATAAAGAAAATTGCAGAAAATAAATCCATTAATAACTACTTTTTCCGGTGTTATCTGACGATAACTTTCTGTAACGACATAATCCTGTTTCAATATGTAATCCAGAATGATTCCGTCTTTTGAAAGAACAGTTTCTTCAATAGAAATTTCATCATTTTTAGTCAGCCCAAGACAGGAAAGTGTTACTGCTCTTTTTTTCATTTCAAGACTTTCATCTTTCAGTCCGGAAAAGAAAGCAAGTTCTTTTTCGCAGAAAAATCTTCCTGTGAATTCCAAAGTTATTCTTACGCGGAACTTTCTCTCATTAACAATCATATATTCCAGTTTCTTTACTTTGCAGTCAAACACCCCGTCCGCTTTATCTGTAGAATTAAGACTCCACTGATATTTATACGGCACTTTTGACACGATGGAAACCACCTGACTGTCATCTGCTTCATATCCATAAAGAGTCTGTAATGTAATTGTACCTGTAATATTCAGAAGATCATCGGTTTTAGGCATAATGCGCTTTTCGGCAGGCATAATATCCGCTTTCGCTTCCATTAAAAATATTTCCTGCATATCCGGTTTAACATCAGGCACCAGTATATCCTCTTCAAACGTATAACAGATACTCTGATTCTCCTCCGGATAAATAACTTTTTCCATATGATAAATTCCATCTGCCTCAATGATTTCCGGTGCCTTTGCCGGTTGCATTGCATATTCAGGTATTTCATTCTCGTAGGTCATGGCTCTTTCCTCCTGCTGATTATTCTATAAAAGTGTATGCGTACAAAAGAAAAATAGACCTTTTTACAAGATTTATACTAAAACCTTATTTCTTATGCTATACTTAGTTATTATAAAGATTATGGAATCAGTTTTTTAAAAAATAGTATATCTTAAATTTGGAATATACTGTTTACAGATTAATTGAGAAAGGTAAAAACTATGTACGGAACAATAAAAAAAGTTGCAGCAATTCATGATTTGTCAGGATTTGGCAGAGGTTCATTAACTGCAGTTATTCCCACACTTTCTACTATGGGTATTCAGGTATGCCCTCTTCCTACAGCAATATTATCCAATCACACCACTGGATTTGACAGCTACAGTTATGTAGATCTTACGGACAGTATGGAAGAGTATATTGATCAGTGGAAAAAACTGAATTTAAACTTCGACTGCATCTATTCGGGATTTCTCGGTTCTACACGTCAGATTCAGATTGTTTCCGATTTTATTGACCACTTCAGTACAGAAAACAATTTTGTCGTTGTAGACCCTGTTATGGGAGATGATGGTGAACTCTATAGTTCTTTTACAGATGAAATTATTCCTGAAATGAGAAAGCTCATCAAAAAAGCGGATATTATTACTCCTAATTTTACGGAAGCCTGCTATCTTCTTGATGAGGATGGAAATAACAGAATACTTGATACTCCTACAGCCAAAGACTGGTTACACAGACTTTCAGAAATGGGTCCTCATACAGTAATCATCACTAGTGTACCTGACCCGAATCACAAGGAAAATACCAATGTTCTCGCATATGACTGTGACAGCAATACTTACTGGAAAGTTGCCTGTCGCTATATCCCTGCTTCCTATCCCGGAACAGGTGACACTTTTGCAAGTGTAGTTATTGGAAGCCTTTTGCAACAGGACAGCCTTCCTGTTGCTTTAGATCGTGCTACCCAGTTTATTTCACAGTGCATTAAAGCAAGCTACGGCTTTAATTATCCTAAACGTGAAGGAGTTCTTCTGGAAAAGGAACTTGATATTTTAAAAATGCCGGTTCTGATAAACGGTTACGAAATGATATAGAATCCAGATTATCAGAGAAAACCTAGAATATCACAATTTCATTACGCCCACCTTTTCTTTTATACTAAAAAAGGATCTTCGTACCGTCGAGCCTGCTCCTGGCGCAGATTTAAAATCTACCGCTTAGGAGAATAGTTCGCTGGTAATACGACAGCCCCTTTTTTTATGCTTCATCTATATGGGAAAAGGCATTTTTTCCTTCATTCAATACAAAGTCTTTCAGTTTCTTTACATGCTTATCCGCAACATTTCTCGCTGTAACTTCATCTCCGCTCTTTATTGCGTCGATAATTTCCTTATGTTCAGTAGGCATATTCTCATATCTTGAAAAATCATCATAATACAGATATCTGAATCTTAAAGCAAGCTCCTGAACCGTCTTGCTTAACTGAATCAAAGTATTGTTCCCACTACATTCAACGATGTGTCGGTGAAACAGCTCATCAAAATGAATCATTTTTTCCGTCTCGTTATTCTGAATAGCTTCACTGTATCCTTTAGTCAGTTCAGTAAGCTCTTCTATATCCTCCTGCTTCATTCTTAAAGCTGCTAACGATGCTGCAAATCCTTCAAGATTTTCTCTAACCTCTAAAACATCCACCAGATCCTTAACAGAAATCTCTGATGCATATGCACCTCTTCTTGGCTCAATAGTTACCAGTCCTTCTTTTTCAAGTTTACGGATAGCTTCTCTTACCGGTGTTCTGCTGACACCCATTTCATCAGCAAGTTCCACTTCCATCATTCTTGTTCCCGGTGTGATTTTTCCTATTAAAATCTGATGTTTTAACTGTTCATAGACAAGCTCTCTTAGCGGTCTATGATTTTGTAAATCAAAATTCAGCATATATTTCTCCTCAATTATTTGGTTGTTTTCGTCCAATAGGCTTCGTAGCCCTGATTCCTAAGTTCCCGACTCAGCTCTCTGGCTTCAATAATATTCTTGCAAAGCGCAAAAACTGTAGGTCCACTTCCACTCATTAAAACTAATGGACAGGATTTAAATTTCTTTATTCTTTCCTTAAGCTTTCCAACTTCAGGATATGCTTTTAAAGTATATTCTTCCAATACATTAATGCAGTTTTCATAAATACCGGCAGCATTACGATTCTCTAAATCTGTAATAAGCTGTGCATTATCCGGCCTTTTAGTGATTACACAGGAATCTATTCCCTGATAAACCCGTTTGGTTGATACAGAAATAGAAGGTTTTGCAATTACAAGAAAAGATTTTATTCCTTTTACAGGAACCATTGTTGTTCCTGTTCCTATTGCTCTTGCGCATGATACCGCAAGAGGGTCTTTACGAATTACAGAAGGCAGCACATAGTTATTCTTAGCCTGCCCCATAATGCAGAAAGGTACATCCGAACCGATTTCTGATCCTAATTCACATAGTTCTTTCAGTGTAAGTTTAAGTTTCCATAGTACATTAAGCCCATGAAGTACCGCTGCACCGTTTCCACTACCGCCAGCCATACCGGCTGCAACAGGAATACGCTTCAAAACATCAATTTTAAGGGTTCCTCCATGCACTTTTGCACCATATCTCTCAATCATAAGTGCAGCCGCTTTATATGCAGTATTCTTTTCATCTACCGGAAGATAAGGTTTATTCGTTGTAAGAACAATCTTGATATCTCCCTTTGCACGTTTCTGATTCTTCTCATAGATGATATTTACATCATCATGAAAAGAAATCTGTTGCATAATCATATCCACTTCGTGCATACCGGAGTCTAAAACACCTTTAACGTCAATAGAAAGATTTATCTTGGCATAAGAAGATATTCTGATTTCGTTCATGCTTCCTCTCACTTTCTGATCTTCTACATACAAAATGAGCGGTTAACCGCTCATTTTGAAATTATACTATTTTTTCTTTTTCTTTTTATTTGCTGCTCTTCTTCTCTCAAGTCTTTCTTCTTCAGCCTTACGAGCTTCAGCTTCGGCTTTTCTACCTGTAATATATGTGCTTCCGCAGGCAGCAATTGGTCTTGGACCTTTTACTCTGTAATTTCCGTTATCCTCTTCTTCCTCGAAGTCTTCTTCAACTTCATGTCTGTGAGCAGCTTTTCTTGCTTCTTTAGCTTCTCTCTTTGCTACTTCCTTTTCGTGCTGAGCAATAACTTCTTCTACTGATTTACCCTGTTTCTTCGCTTCTTTATATGGATTAAACGGTTCTTCTTTTGTTGCTGTCGCTTCCTTCTGCTCTACCATCTGTTTTTTCATCTGACGTGATGAGAATACAAACATACCCACGAACATAACAGCCATCATAATCATATATACATTTCTGTTTTTCTTCTCATTTAACGTTGTGAAAGAAATTTTCTGACTTTCGCCAAGCTTATTTCCATCATTATCCTGTAATGCTCCATTAATCTTCAGCGTGTATTTTGTATTATCCTTAATCATTACACGTTTGTTTGCATCCAGCAGAACCATAACTTCTTTCTTGTCATTAGGACTGTAAAAAACCTTAATAGGAAGTTTCTTTCCTTCGTCATCTACAATCTGAAAACATTTTTTATTTGCCTTGATTGTTTCTTCTTTACCCATATCATTGTTAAACCACAGCTTAACTCCCATGTTTTCTGTTGTTGTGTTTTTCTGTTTATCTTTCGGATATGAATCCACAACCTTGAGTGATTCACTACCAAAACAGATTGAAGCAGTCATAGTAACAATTAGTACTGCAAGGCATAATACTCCGCCTATTCTTTTCATCTTCTATTCCTCCGATTTATTATTCTTTCTATTTCTAAGCTGTCTAAAGAATTGTTTCATTATATTTTTACATTCTTCTTCCATAATTCCTGTTTCTATATGAATTCTATGATTAAGCCTGTCATTACAGGCAATGTTAAATACCGAACCGCAGGCACCGGCCTTTTCATCCATGGCACCGATATAGAGGTTTTCTATCCTGCTCCACACCATTGCACCGGCACACATAGAGCATGGCTCTATGGTAACATACATATTACATCCCGGAAGTCGCCATCCGCCTAAAACCCTTGACGCCTCGCGTAAAGCAATCATCTCAGCATGTGCCGTGGGATCTTTCCAGGTTTCTGTCATATTATGTCCACGGGCGATAATTTGTCCGTCTTTTTCGATCACTGCTCCTATAGGAACTTCTCCTAATTCATATGCGGATTGTGCTTCCTTCAGAGCTTCATTCATAAACCTATTCATATACCTTTCAATGTTATCACAGTTTTTCTCACTATTCAACCGTTTTTTGTATGGAATTTCGTGCATATTAGGCATTTGTATTTATAGAGCCAGGACTTTCCTCTCTACCATATCAATTTCTCCAATCCAGTATCCGAAAATCTGTTCCTGAAGCTTTCCTGTCAGTTCTTCAAGGCTCTTAAAAAAAGCCTCACCTCCTCTAATAGGCTGCCATAATGTAAAATATCCTTCTTCTCTCTGCGGTTGTTCTGCCTGTAGAAATCTTCCCGGTATACCTATAAAATAGTGATTTTCTTTTTTACCTATAATGTAATTTCCATACTTGTGAATTTGTTCTTTATATGGCAGAAGACAGTCAGGCAGATTTCCCTCTCTGTAAAATCGATACCATAAAGCACCTGTTTCATCAATACTTTCCGCAAAAATATCCGCTTTTTCTCCCTCTTCCATATTTAAAATCAAAGACTCCCATGATGTTTCTTCATCCTTTGCCATAAAAGGAGTTTCTCCGGAAAGAATTGTCTCTGTTGTTCCGTTTTCTTCATCAAGTGCAATTAGCAGACAATGCGTATAACATTCGATTTCCGGTCCTTTGAATTTCTTGAAAAAACTTCCACTTCCTTTTATTCCCACATGAAATTCTCCAAAATCCTTATAAATCACTTCTCCGTCATCCTCGCCAAGAAGAAGTATATGATATGCTTTCCTGCCATTCGTATGTAAGTCCGATGAAGGCAGTAAATTAGAAACCTCAAAATAGACCGATCGCTTGTCTTTATATGACTCCAGTATACACAGATTGTCATCAAAACCCTTCTGCCATAATCTGTATTCCTTTGTTTTATATTCCATTTCTATCTTGAATTTCCGATATTCTCTTGTCATAACCTGCTCTCCCTTATTGATTTTTCACGATAATTTTAGTAATATAAATATATGTGAAGATAATGTAGGCTATTCAGTTATTACATATATTTTAAAGGACAGGAGGACATTGCACTTTGGATATTTTCGTACTTCTGATTCTGCTGGTTTCCTCTGTGGAAGGTGCCAGAAAGGGTTTGATGATCACTCTGAAAAGCTTTCTGCAGTGGTTTCTATGTTTTATCCTTGGTATTCTTTTCTGCAGTATTACAAAAGAAATTCTGACAGATTATACCGGTATTGACCAATGGATTCAGGAGAGTCTTACTACACAGCTTGCAGAGAATAATTTGGTAAATACCCTTCCCGATGCATGTTCCCTTTGGATCGGACCTGAAGTGTCCGCTATGGAAAATGAAGTTATTTTATCCATTACATCTATGTTAATGACCATTATCTCATTTTTCACTTTTATTATCTGTCTTAAAATACTTCTTTTCCTTTTTGCCCAGCTGTTCTCTAAAAAATATCATGACGGTGTGACAGGCTTTATTGACGGTGTACTGGGAATGCTATTTGGTTTTACAAGAGGAATATTTTATGTTCTTCTCCTCTTCCTTATTTTCATTCCTCTCTTTTCTATCTGCTTTCCACAAATGTCGGAATCACTTGCATTGAGCATGGAAAATTCCATCTTCGCCTGCATATTATATAACGATAATATTCTGCTCGTTATCCTTCAGAAGTTATTTTCATAGGAAATGAGCAATCTATAGATTTAGGAGGATCACAATTATGGACAATCGTCCTATAGGTTTTTTCGATTCTGGTATCGGCGGTCTTACCAGTATTCCTTATATTATGAACAAACTGCCAAATGAACAGATTATTTTCTTTGGCGATACCGCAAGAACACCTTACGGTTCAAAAAGTGTAGACACCATTCATCTTTTTACAAAACAGATTGGAGACTTTCTTGTAAAAAAGAATGTCAAAATGATTGTTATTGCCTGCAATACCGTAAGTGCCACATGTCTTGATATGCTAAGAGAACGTTTCCCTGATATTCCCGTAATCGGTGTTATTTCACCTACGGCCAAAGTCGTATCAAAAGAATGTACGCCGGAAGATAATATCGGGATTATTGCCACAAAGGTTACAGTTCGCTCTAATGCATACGAAAAAAAGATTCACGAAAACAATCCTGACCTCAGAGTTTTTTCAAAAGCATGTCCCGCTTTTGTTCCTCTTATTGAAGAAGGAATTATTGATCATGAAATTATGGATTTAACGATTAAATATTATCTTGATGACTTTATTCATAAAAATAATATTAATTCACTTGTTCTGGGATGCACTCATTATCCTCTACTAAGGAAAAATCTTCAGAGAATTTATCCGGATATCCGGATTATCAACTCATCTCTTGAAGTTGCAACCGCCGTGGAAATTGAACTTCAGAAAAACAATCTCTTAGCAGAAAAAAGAAATGGAGAAAATATTTTCTACGCAAGTGATACATCCGATAATTTTATGGATATGGTAAAATTAATATTAGGAAAAGAAGAAGAGGAGTTAAACATCCGTTTTAAAAATTTAGATATTTAATTTTTTTATAATATTGACATAAGGAATAACCTGTGATAATATATTGAAGATTTGAGTAAAAATAAATTTTAAAAAAGAAAAGGAGCGGAAACTATGACTACTTTATTAAAAAACGGTACGATTTATACACCATCAGGTTTTGAGAAAAAAGACGTTTTTATTTCTAAAGGTAAAGTTTTTGTTAATTCTATCAGCTCTACAGATATTGAAAGTACAGACACTATTATTGACTGTACTGATAAGGTAATTGTGCCGGGTTTTACAGATGTGCATGTACATTTTCGTGAACCTGGTTTTTTTTATAAAGAAAGCATCGCAACAGGTACTGCAGCCGCTGCAAAAGGCGGATATACATGTGTGTGTCCAATGCCTAACCTGAATCCTGCACCATCATCTTTAGACGCCTTAAAAATCCAGCTGGATATAATTGAAAAAGATGCTAAAGTAAAAACAGTTCCTTATGGAACAATCACAGTAAAGCAGGACGGACGTAGCCAGCTTTCCGATATGGAAGCTATGGCACCTTATGTATGTGCTTTCTCTGATGACGGAAAAGGTATACAGACCGGCAATCTTATGGAAGATGCAATGACTAAAGCAAAATCACTGAATAAACTTATTGTGGCGCATTGCGAAGACGAGAGTCGTCTCTTTAAGGGGTATATTCATGACGGAAAATATGCAAAAGAACACGGTCACCGTGGAATCTGCTCCGAAAGTGAATGGAAACAGGTGGAAAGAGATATTGAACTTGCAGAAAAAACAGGCGCAGGCTATCACATCTGCCATGTCTCAACAAAAGAATCTGTTGAACTGGTAAGACAGGCAAAAGCAAGAGGCGTTGATGTAACATGTGAAACCGGACCACATTACCTGATTCTTACCGAAGATGATCTTCAGGAAGAGGGTCGTTTTAAAATGAATCCACCTCTAAGAACAGCTGCTGACAGAGCAGCACTTATCAAGGGAATTCAGGATGGTACAGTTGACATGCTTGCAACTGACCATGCTCCGCACAGTGCAGAAGAAAAGGCAAAGGGTCTTGAAAAAAGTGCTTTCGGTATCGTGGGACTTGAAACAGCATTCCCTTTAATGTATACATACCTTGTACAGAAAAATGTAATTTCCCTGGAAAAGCTTATTGAAATAATGTCTGTAAATCCAAATAGAAGATTCGGATTTGACGGTGGCAGAATGGAAGACGGTGCACCTGCAGATTTAACCGTACTTGACCTTAATGCCCGGTATAAAATAGATTCCGACACATTCCTGAGCAAAGGAAAAGCTACACCTTTTGACGGATGGGAAGTAACAGGTAAAGTAATGATGACTATAGTTGAAGGAGAGATAAAATATGAAGAGAGAAATGCTTAAAATCGATCATGTGAAAAAACTTCAGAATGATATTTATGCTATGACCCTTTTAGGCGATTTTAGCGAAGTAAATGCTCCAGGTCAGTTTATCAATATTCATATTGACGGATTCTATCTGAGAAGACCGATTTCAATTTGCTGTTATAACGATACATCTCTTACCATACTTTTTAAAACAGTAGGCGAAGGAACAGAAAAACTTTCCAGAATGACAAAGGGCGATTCAGTCGATGTCCTTTATCTTCTTGGAAACGGTTTTGATATCACAAAGAGTGGAAAAAAACCTCTTCTTGTAGGTGGTGGTATCGGTGTTCCCCCACTATACGGTCTTGCTGAAGCAATGGTAGAAAAAGGAATTATCCCACAAGTTGTAATGGGATTTAACAGCTCCGAAGATTTAATTCTCGAAGAAAAATTTAAAGCAATCGGTATCAATCCGATAGTCACAACCGTTGACGGCTCCGTAGGAACAAAAGGGTTTGTTACTGATGCTATGAAAGAGCTTGACTACGATTACATCTATACCTGCGGTCCTGAACCGATGCTAAAGGCCGTTTATGATATAGCACCTGACGGTCAGTTCAGCTTCGAAGCAAGAATGGCATGTGGTTTCGGTGCATGTATGGGCTGTAGCTGTGAAACAAAATACGGTTCAAAGAGAATCTGCAAAGATGGTCCTGTATTATATAAGGAGGAGATAGTATGGTAGATACAAAAGTAGTATTAAGCGGTATTACACTTGATAACCCGGTAATTCCTGCAAGCGGTACATTCGGTTACGGACAGGAATTTGCTGAAATCTATGATATAAATATTTTAGGTTCTCTATCCTTTAAAGGAACAACTTCCGAACCACGTCTTGGCAATCCTCTTCCGAGAATTGCAGAATGCCCAAAGGGAATGATTAACTCCGTAGGACTTCAGAATCCCGGTGTAGATATGGTATGCAATAGGGAACTTCCTGAACTTGCAAAGATCTATAAAAAGCCTGTAATTGCTAATATCAGCGGTTTCTCCATTGAAGAGTATGTTCACTGTGCAGAAATGATGGACAAGCAGAAACAGGTGGGCATTATAGAAGTCAATGTAAGTTGTCCAAATGTGCATAACGGCGGAATGGCATACGGCGTACATCCCGAAAGTGCGGCAGAAGTAACAAGAGCAGTAAAAGCTGTTACTACAAAACCTGTTTATATCAAATTAAGTCCTAATGTAACAGATATTGTCTCCATAGCAAAAGCCTGTGAAGAAGCCGGAGCAGACGGACTAAGTTTAATCAATACACTTTTAGGAATGAGAATCGATACAAAGAGAAGACAACCGGTAATTGCAAATAAGATGGGGGGCTTCTCCGGACCTGCAATATTCCCGGTAGCTGTAAGAATGGTATACCAGGTTGCAAATGCAGTAAACATTCCTGTTATCGGAATGGGTGGTGTAAGTACTGCAAATGATGTCATTGAAATGATGATGGCAGGTGCTACAGCCGTTCAGATTGGCGCGGCTAACCTTGTTAATCCTTATGTATGTAAAGAAATTATCGAAGAACTTCCAAAGAAAATGGAAGAACTCGGTATTGAAAAACTATCAGATATTATAGGAATTATAAAATAAAAAGGAGGATTTAATATTATGGCTAAAGACGTAATCATCGCCTGCGACTTTCCGTCAAAAGAAGCAACACTGACTTTTCTGGATAAGTTTACAGGCAGGAAACCTTATGTAAAAATCGGTATGGAACTTTTCTACAGTGAAGGTCCTGATATCGTCAGAGAAATTAAAAACAGAGGTCATAAAATCTTTCTTGACCTTAAACTGCATGATATTCCAAATACTGTTGAAAAGGCTATGACTTCCCTTTCAAAGCTTGATGTGGATATGTGCAATGTACATGCTACAGGAACTAAAGCAATGATGGAAGCTGCTGTAAGAGGTCTTACAAGAGAAGATGGAACAAGGCCACTTCTGATTGCTGTAACACAGCTTACTTCAACAAGTCAGGAAAGAATGCAGGATGAACTTTTAATCAATGAAGACTTAGATAAAGTTGTTCTTAAATATGCACAGAATGCAAAAGAAGCAGGGCTTGACGGTGTCGTTTGCTCACCACTTGAAGCAGGAAAAATCCATGAAAAATGTGGAGAAGATTTCTTTACCATTACTCCCGGAATCCGTTTTGCTGACGGTTCAAAAGATGACCAGGTAAGAATAACAACTCCTGCCGATGCAAAAACAATCGGATCTGACTACATCGTTGTAGGAAGACCTATTACAAAAGCTGATGATCCTGTTGAAGCTTACGAAAGAGTATGTAAAGATTTTTTATTATAGATAAGCAATCTGGTGATATGTCAAGATGATTTTTGAAAAGATTTTGATATGTATTTCAGAGAAAAGGGTAACTTTAATAGACCTAAGAGA
>RCNI01001068.1_pt1 | contig 15727 bp, 13 predicted proteins | sample 2041151 | NCBI WGS metagenome assembly RCNI01 (sample SAMN09708214, study PRJNA481090) | feces metagenome | isolation source: feces | place: Antarctica: Albino Rookery | reverse complement strand
TTGTCGTCAACCGTATCGAGCGGGATATCAAGAAACTGACCAGCCTTTATGATGAAGGATATGCTTGTGCGAAGAGAGTGATGACTGAGTTTATAACTTTAGATAAGTGATAGAAAGTAGTTTTCGAGAATCAGCCTTTAAAAGAGTAAAGGCTGATTTATAATGAAAAAGGTGAAATTCAGATTCTGAATTTCACCTTTGTGCGCTTGATAGGACTCGAACCTACACGTCTCACGACACTAGATCCTAAGTCTAGCGCGGCTACCAATTACGCCACAAGCGCAGTGAGATGTTTCTCTTATTTTGATGCTGCAAAGGTAAGGCAAGTTTTTGAATTGTGCAAATTTTTCATCCAATTTTTATTGATAAGTTGTTCATGAAGTTTATTTATCAATCTTTTTGCTTTAAAATTTGACATGCTGTTTCTATCATGCTGTCCTTTCCTTGTTGCATATCTTCGCTGCTCATATCTACTTTAATGTCCGGCTCTATTCCGAACTCTAACTGTTGCATGTCCGGGTCGAACATCGGACTGGCTGAAAAGCGGATGGACCATCCGTTAGGGATTTCTGAACTGAATGGCAGGCCGGATCCGCCGCCTGTTTTGTCTCCCAAGATGGTGACACCTGGAAATTGCTTCATGCTGTTGACAAAGTCGTTTGTGGCACTGTAAGAACGCCTATTGGTTAGTACTATGGTCTTTTTCTGCCAGCGAATCCCATTTGAGGGCTCTATGTATACGGCTTTAGGTTGGGAGAAATCCTGGTGTCCGGGGCCTGTCTTGTGGCACATATATCCCACTAGGGTCTTAGTTTTGGTAAAACGAGCCGCCAGTTTCTGTGCTGTGGTCAAACTTCCTCCACCGTTGTTTCGCACATCAATGATGAGGCCGTCACAGATAGCCAGGCGGTGAAGGATCTGGTCCAAGTTGCCGTCGCCTATTCCATTTGAGAAACTTTTGCAATAAATGTATCCGATGTTGTTTTCTAAAATCTGATAAGTCAGGCCCGATGAAGTTACATAGTCTTTCTTGAGATAGTTGCTTTGGATGCTGTCGCTGAAATTTCTGGGATAGCTGTTAAACCATTCTCTGTATTGTGAGGTTCCTATTGCACTGCTCAAGTTTACATGTCCGTCTCTCAGTTCGTTGACCATATCCGACAGTACTTCAAACAAGTTTTCGTAGCTCATTGATGGGGTGATGCGTTGGGCATAGCGTGTGTGCACCTCGTTCCAATCAAGGCCATAGGCTTCCTGCTTATAGTCGAGAAAGCAGTATTGGCGGTCGATGATTTGCCAGAGTGATTCGAAGTTGGCTTGCGGACTGTTGCCAGAAACATCTTCACGGATGCAGGATGCGATGAAGAGGACGGATGCAAGCACTACGGTCGAGAGAGATAGGCTGTATATTAACTTTTTCATGATTGTTGATTTAGAAAGGGGTTACTTTGGCAGGCATACTGATACGGTTCTTGCCGTGTATAAGGTAAATGTTTCGCACAAAACCTAGCATGAAATCGTGTGAGTAGATATGAGTCTTCAAATGGTTGACCTTTGCCTGCTGGATATCGCATACGTATCCCACTCGCATCACGGTGTTCCTGATGGGGAAGTCCAAGGTGAGCATCTGGTGCAGGGTGGGCTGGTTGTGCAATGAGGTGAACAAGACATTGCGTCCTCCGTTGTGGAGGGAGAATATCTCGTAATAAGATTCACCATATTCCGGAGAGAACATGATGCCTAGCAGGGGTAGTTGGGCTTGATAGCGGAGCGTGAACGGAAATCTTCCTAGGTTGAACTTGTAGATGGCCATTCCTGAAATGCCGAGTCCGCCATATCCCTTGCCTTGTGCCGGGTTGTTGGAATTTCGTCGGTTATAGATTACGCCTCCGTTCAAGTCGATGTAAGGGCCTGTCAGAAGTTTCAGCGAGGGGTTGAGCTGAAACTGATAGTGCAAGGCATAGCTCCAGCGCAGCATAGCGGTGTACATATCTGCATTCTGTGCGAGGTTTTCAGTATATGAGCCATATACCTGCACTAGGTTCTGCCCCGAAACATGGCCGTGCATCAGTTTGGTCATTCGCATACTTTCGTGTATGAAACGTCCTTCCACCCCTTTATATTCCAGGGGGGAGAGGTACGTATCAAATACGTTGGTAAATCCGGCGCCTATCATCGTAGAACGCATCACGTATCGGGAGGTCTTCAGGCTGTCTTGTTGGGCATACAGATGAAGCCCGGCTGCCAAGAATACCCATAGTAGGAAAAGTGTTTTTTTCATTCCCTTGCCTTTTTAAAAGAGGTTCATTTGTCCGTTCTCGTCTTGTTCAGGGCTGCCATCGTTGTCAGTTTCTTCCAGGTTTTCAGATGGAAGTTCCTCTTCCTGCTCCGGTCTGCGGGTAGGTTCTAATTCCTTGATGCTCTCAATGGTGAAGGTAGACAGGCGTTTGCCTTTTGCCTTGTAGCTCTTTACGCCTACAAAATCGGAAGCTTCTATAATAAGGGCCTCTCTGAAACTGTCGTGCCCTCCAAAGCTGACCTGTATCAGTGGATACACCTCGGCTGAAAGCAGTACGAGCTGGCTGTGCTTGTTTTCGCCCAGATAGTTCAGCTTGCGTACGCTGTTTTCGAAAGTGAATCGCTTCAGGTATGGATAGTTTTGCTGGTCAGCGTCATACAATACGGCTGTCCATACCTTTTCAGCCTTGAATTTTTCTACGAAGCGGATGTCGTTGTCGTAGTGGTTGTTCAAGTCAAAGTCGGTGGTATAGAAGTCACCGTTGTTGTGTACAATCAAGATGCTGTCGTCGCTTTGGAATTCACCCAGATACTGTCCACGTCCGTCGTAGTTCAGGCGCAGCACATCGTGGTCGAACCAGACTTTTCGTCCTCCCAGTGTAGAGCCTCCTCTTTGCTTGAGCCCGATTTTGTGGACTTCAAACTTGGTGAGCAGGTTACCCATCGATTGTTTCCCCTTGATGTGGATGCTGCTGAAATCCTTTTCAAATATCAGCTTCTTGATGCGTGGGTTAGGACGCAGGGTTACTTTGATGACTTCTGCTTCTCCGTTTGGGTTGGCAGTGAAGTAGACTATCTTCGAGCCCGGATTGCCTTGGGTTACATTATATTCTCGGTCGCGTATCATGGAGGTGACGTTGAATCGTTTGATATAATGGAATCCTTCTTTTCCGTCGCGGTATATTACATTATAGATGGTACGCTTGTCGTTTTTCTTGAACACGTTGACATAGAGGGTATTCTTTCCGATAAACAATTTGTCGGAAATGCGTACAATTTTATATTTTCCGTCTTTGTAGAAAATGATTACATCGTCAATGTCAGAACAATTGCAGATGAATTCGTCCTTCTTCAATCCGGTTCCTATAAAACCTTCCTCGCGGTTGATGTACAGTTTTTCGTTGGCTTCGGCCACTTTGGTAGCTACAATAGTATCGAAGCTGCGTATCTCTGTGCGGCGAGGGAAGTGCTTTCCGTATTTGTTCTTCAAGTAGCTGTACCATTCAATGGTGTAGTCGGTCAGGTGAGCCAACTTGTTGTCTATGTCTTTTATTTCCTCTTGCAGGCGGCTGATGAGGTCGTCGGCCTTGGTCTTGTTGAACTTCAAGATGCGTGCCATTTTGATTTCCATCAGGCGTAGGATGTCATCCTTGGTCACTTCACGTACAAACTGAGGGTAGAACGGCGTCAGTCGTTCGTCAATGTGCGCACAGGCAGCATCCATACTGTTGGCTTGTTCAAACTGCTTGTCTTTATAGATGCGCTCCTCAATGAAAATTTTCTCAAGTGAGGCGAAGTGCAAGGTTTCCAATGTTTCGTTTCGCTGGATCTCCAGTTCTTTTTTCAGCAGCTCCCGGGTGTTGTCGGTCGATTTTTTCAGTACGGTGCTTACCGTGAGGAAGTGCGGCTTTTTGTCGTTGATGACACAACAGTTGGGCGAGATGTTCACTTCACAGTCGGTAAAGGCATAAAGAGCATCTAAAGTTTTGTCGGACGATACCCCCGGAGCTAGATGGACTAGGATTTCCACCTTTCCGGCTGTATTGTCTTCTACCTTCTTTATTTTGATTTTTCCCTTTTCGTTGGCTTTCAGAATTGAGTCGATAAGGGTAGAGGTGGTTTTCCCGTAAGGGATTTCGTGGATGCAGAGAGTCTTGTTGTCTATCTTTCCGATTTTGGCTCTCACGCGTACTACACCTCCTCGTTCGCCGTCGTTGTAGCGAGATACATCGATGGCCCCTCCAGTCTGGAAGTCTGGATAAAGTTGGAATTCTTCTCCTTTCAAGTAAGCGATGGCAGCGTCGCAAAGTTCGTTGAAGTTATGCGGCAGAATCTTTGAAGAAAGACCTACGGCTATACCTTCCACTCCTTGAGCGAGCAGGAGCGGAAACTTTACAGGCAGGGTGACCGGTTCTCGGTTTCGCCCGTCGTATGACGATTGCCATTCGGTGGTTTTAGGGTTGAACACTACATCGAGTGCAAATTTGGACAGGCGTGCTTCAATGTAACGGGGGGCGGCGGCGCTGTCTCCGGTCAAGATGTTTCCCCAGTTACCCTGGCAGTCAATCAGCAGGTCTTTTTGTCCCAGCTGCACCAGGGCGTCACCGATGGAAGCATCTCCGTGCGGATGAAACTGCATGGTATGTCCTACGATGTTTGCTACTTTGTTATAGCGTCCGTCGTCCAGTCTTTTCATTGAGTGGAGGATGCGTCGCTGTACAGGTTTCAGCCCGTCGTACAGATGAGGCACGGCGCGTTCCAAAATCACATAAGATGCATAGTCCAGAAACCAGTTCTGGTACATGCCGCTCAGCTGGTGCTTTACTGTCTCATCTTTCTTGTCTACGGGTTTGTAGTCTGAGTGTTCCTCTTTTTCGGGGAGTTGCCCTTTTTCTTTATCTAAAGTATCTTCGCTCATAAATCCATTTTAAACGATTGGTGAACAAAAATACAATTTTTTTAGCTTTCGGGGAGGATAAAACAGTTGAAAATCCTATTTTTTTAGCTAGATAACCTTTGTCTTATATGTGGGCGTGCTACTTATTTGTCCAGTATGTAAACCAGTGAGGGCCCTTTCCCGCTAGCGGTAATTCCGTTGTTCTCTGTGTCGCGTAACTCTTTCAGTTCCTGTGTGGCTGCTGTACGAGCCATTTCGTTGAGTTGCATATAGTCGTTTACCCGCATCAGCGGGTGGTCATGAAAAAAGGCGATGGCGCGCTGCAGTCGTTCCTCTTTGGTGTAGGGCGAATGTTTTAGCAGGCTGATTCCGCCACGCTTCAACTGGCATGCATTGTCGGTCTCTTTTATCAGTTTCTTGTCTGCACGGAACATTACTTGGTTTATGGCAATGCTCCGTGCGTTTCTTTGGGGGGTGCTAGTGTCCAGACTGTCCATTTCTTTATCCTTTACTACACCTACTCCTGCCTTGAAGGTTCCGATATTTTCCAAGGTAACCGAATATCCTTCTGCCATGTAGTGGGCTATACAGTCGGCCAGTGCATTGAGTACATGAACAACACTTCCTTCTGTCAGTCCGTTTCCGGAGTTTGCCATTTCTCTCACTAGCTCTTCCATGCTGATGTTTCCTTTGCTCTTCAAGCGGTAATAGCATTTGTTGACGCAAGTTTCGTTCAGCTTCGCCATTTCTTGTTTGATGTATTCTGCCATAGTTTTAAAGTTTAGTTTCTAAAGATACAACCGTGAAAAGGCGAAGTCAAGTTTTTTGTGTTAAATAAATGAGTTACAAGTGGCGGTGTATTAAATGTAGGCACCGTCTTATGAAACACAACTTGTGATTTATAAAACGGCGCCTGTAACTTGATTATTGATGGTGTGAAATGAACGTATGTCTTTTATAGGGTAAAAGTTCCTGTCTGCTGATGCTTTTTTTTGTTTCTGCAGATGTGTTCTATAAGGTTCAGGGGAGGAAACTTTAGGGTCATTTGTTTCTGAATGACTTCAGGATAGGCACTGTCAGAGGAATAGCCAGGATGAAGGAGCACAAATCGGCTGTGGCTTGGCACATCTCTACTCCTTGAAGTCCCAGAATACGAGGCATGAGGAGGATGAGAGGAATAAAGAACAATCCTTGTCGGGCAGAGGAGAGTGTGACGGCTCTGACCGGCTGCCTGATGGTTTGCAGAAGCATATTGCATAGGATAACCCATGTGCCAAGAGGAAGGGTGATGAGCTGCCAGCGCAAGGCTCTGGCTCCGATGGCTATGACCTGAGGGTCATCGGCACGAAACCAGGCCACGATTTGCGGGGCGAAGATATATCCGATGACGGCACAGAAAGTAAGGAAAATAACTCCGGTGCGTATGCAGAACCAGAATCCTTCACGCACCCGGTGATAAAGCTTGGCTCCGTAGTTGAAACCGCATACCGGTTGGAAACCCTGTCCGAATCCGATGATGAATGAGTTGATGAACATGCAGATGCGTGTCACGATGGACATTCCGGCAATGGCTGCATCTCCGTATACTCCGGCTGCCACATTGAGCATGATGGTGGCTATGCTGGCTAGCCCTTGCCGGCAGAGTGACGGGGCGCCACCAAAGATGATTTCCTTGAGCAGGGAGGGTGACAGGCTGAAATTGCGAGGCTTGATGCGGATGTTGGTGCCTCTGCGGTCCATGATGAGTAATACGATGAAACTGCATAACTGGCTGATGAAGGTGGACCATGCGGCACCGGCAATGCCCATGTCGAATACAAAGATGAGCAGCGGATCGAGAGAAACGTTCAGCACCGCACCTACTATGATGCCTATCATGGAATAGATGGCGTTCCCTTGAAAGCGCATCTGATTGTTCAGTACCAGGGAGGAGCCCATGAAGGGTGCGCCCAGCAGGATAATTCCCAAGTAGGTCTCCGTGTAGGGAAGTATTGTGTCGGTGGAACCTAGTGCCGTACAGATGGGGGTGAGGAACCAAAGTCCGAAAGTTGTGATGAGCACGCCGGCAAAGAACGCGTAGAAAAATCCGGTGGAGGCCATTCGCTCTGCGCTGTCGTGGTCTTTTGCACCTAGCCGGCGTGAGATGTAATTGCCGGAGCCATGACCGAAAAAGAATCCGAAAGCCTGTATGATAGCCATCACGGAAAAGGAAATCCCTACGGCAGCAGTAGACTGTGTGTCTATTTTCCCGACGAAATAGGTGTCGGCCATGACATAAAAAGAGGTGACCAGCATGCTGATAATGGTAGGGATGGCCAGTTTTCCTATCAGCTGGGGGACTGGTGCTGTAGTCATTAATGTATGTTTGTCTCTTGTTTTCATGTATGATGCTATTTCTTGCAAAAGTAGGAAAAATAATGCCTCCTTTATGAATATTGCTTTTATTCATAAGATAAATTAATACACAGGCTTCGCTTTATTTGATGATAAATGTCTATCTTTGTGCCCTATCTATAAATTAGAAAGTGAATAAATATCTAAATATAATTTAAAAATGGCACAAGAAGATGTTTTCAAGAAAATAGTTTCACACTGTAAGGAATATGGTTTTGTTTTTCCTTCAAGTGATATTTACGATGGACTCGGAGCTGTATACGACTACGGCCAGATGGGTGTGGAACTGAAGAATAATATTAAGCAATATTGGTGGCAGAGCATGGTGCTGCTGCACGAAAATATAGTAGGTATCGATTCTGCTATCTTCATGCATCCTACCATTTGGAAGGCATCGGGACACGTAGATGCATTTAATGACCCTTTGATTGACAATAAAGACTCAAAGAAACGTTACCGTGCAGACGTGCTGATTGAAGATCAGATTGCCAAGTATGAAGAAAAAATCAACAAGGAAGTGGCTAAGGCTGCCAAGAAGTTTGGCGATGCTTTTGATGAAGCTCAGTTCCGCAGCACCAATGCCCGTGTGCTGGAACATCAGGCTAAGCGTGATGCTTTGCATGAACGCTATGCTGAGGCTATGAACGCTACAGACTTGAATGAACTTCGTCAGATTATCCTTGATGAAGGTATTGTTTGCCCTATCTCGGGTACCAAGAACTGGACTGAGGTGCGTCAGTTCAACCTGATGTTCTCTACAGAAATGGGTTCTACTTCAGATGGCGCAATGAAAGTATATCTTCGTCCGGAAACTGCACAGGGTATCTTTGTAAACTACCTGAACGTGCAAAAAACAGGCCGTATGAAAGTTCCTTTCGGTATCGCCCAGATAGGTAAGGCGTTCCGTAACGAAATTGTGGCTCGTCAGTTTATCTTCCGTATGCGTGAGTTTGAACAGATGGAAATGCAGTTCTTCGTAAAACCAGGAACAGAACTTAAATGGTTCAAATCATGGAAGGAAACTCGCTTGAAATGGCATAAGGCTTTGGGATTCGGTGATGACCATTACCGTTATCACGACCATGAAAAGCTGGCTCACTATGCAAATGCTGCAACAGATATCGAATTCTTGATGCCTTTCGGTTTCAAGGAGGTGGAAGGTATCCATAGCCGTACCAACTTTGACCTTAGCCAGCACGAGAAGTTCTCTGGCAAGAGCATCAAGTACTTTGACCCGGAACTCAACGAAAGCTACACTCCGTATGTCATCGAAACATCTATCGGTGTAGACCGTATGTTCTTGAGCATCATGTGTGCTTCATATTGTGAAGAAAAGCTTGAAAACGGAGAAACTCGTGTAGTATTGAAGTTGCCTGCAGCTTTGGCTCCGGTGAAATTGGCTGTAATGCCTTTGGTGAAGAAAGACGGTCTGCCAGAAAAGGCTCGTGAAATTATGAACGACTTGAAGTTCCACTTCCACTGCCAGTATGACGAAAAAGATTCTATCGGCAAGCGTTACCGTCGTCAGGATGCAATCGGTACTCCGTATTGTATCACTATCGACCACCAGACTTTGGAAGACAACTGCGTGACACTGAGAAATCGTGATACCATGGAGCAGGAACGTGTGGCAATCTCTGATTTGAATAATATCATTGCAGATAAGGTAAGCATCACCAGCTTGCTTAAAACTTTGCAATAAATATCATAATGTGCATGAATAAAAATATCTTTTGGCTGATAGGGGCATTGCTTTCGGTTTCATTCTTCTTTACTGCATGTAACGATGACGATACTCCTACGGCTGATCCTAATAGTGAATGGGCAGTGCGCAATAGGGAGTTCTTGGATTCCATAGCTCATGTTTGTGCAAATCCGCCGGCTGGAGAAGTATGGACCCGCTTCTTGAACTATAAACTTCAGAACAGTGATGGGGGATTGACACCTGCTATGTGGCAGAATACAGATTATGTGTTTGCCAAGATTCTTCCTTATATAGAGGAGGAAGGCAGTGTGCAGCCGCAACAGGGTATTTCTCCGTTGGCAACGGATACTGTATCGGTTCATTATCGTGGTACATTTTTCAATGGTGAAGTGTTTGACGAAAGTTATTCGGGAAAATGGAACCAGCAGATAAGTGAACCTGTGAAATTTTTAGTTTCAGGAGTGATTGACGGGTGGACTACTGCTTTGATGAATATGAAGGAGTACAGTCGTGCAGTATTGTATATCCCTTATACATTGGGTTATGGGGAGCTTGGAAACAATGGTGTTCCAGGCTACTCTACGTTAGTGTTTGATGTACGCCTTGAAAAGGTTATTCACCCCAAAGGACCAGATGACCGAAAGTTGAAGTCCTCATTGTTGAAAAGATAAGAGGAACGGTTAATAAATCAAGAAAAGGGCAGCTATTGAGTTAGCTGCCCTTTTTTAGTAGTATCTGATATAACCGACTTTATTCACCTTAAGTCAGTATATAAAAGAAGAAGGAGCTAAGTCAATGACTTAACTCCTTTTTTACCAGTCGGGGTGACTGGATTCGAACCAGCGACCACACGCCCCCCAGACGCGTACTCTAACCGGGCTGAGCTACACCCCGAATTGCAGATGCAAAGATAATGCTTTATTTTTATGTGGCAAGCACATTCTGTCTTTTTTGAGTAAGAGTGGAATGTGCTTGAATGTTTTCAGAACATTGTTTCACAGTAGAAATCCAATAATTCAAAAATTTCCTCTTTGGTGGCAATCTGGTTAATTCGTATGTCGCCAATCTCTCCTAATAGGGTGAAGTTCACTTCATGGTTGTTGCTGTTTTTTTTGTCATGCAGCATAAATTCATACAGATGCTCATAATCCTTGCAACTGAACGGGAAGACACCGTAGTTCTCTTTGATGAACAGGATGGTGGTGCGTAACTTTTCTTTAGGGAATCCGGTCTTTAGATGCGACAGATATAGTTCACATACTAGTCCCCAGGCTACTGCATAGCCATGAAGGACCGGATTCTTTCTTTCCAGTGCAAAACTTTCGAAAGCGTGTCCAATGGTATGGCCAAGGTTCAGAGCCTTTCGTATTCCTTGTTCGCGCAGGTCCTGTCGTACAATATCTTTTTTCACTTCCACCGAATCACCTACCAGTTTCTGTAAATGTAGGTAATCGATATGGGCAAAATCAAAAGCGATGAGTTCGTTCCAATGTGGAAGATTGCTGATAAGTCCATGCTTCAACATTTCGGCATAGCCTGAAAGAATATTGGCATGGTCCAAGCTTTTAAGAAAAGAACAGTCTATCAGTACGCTGTTTGCAGGAGCAAATACGCCAATCTCGTTTTTGAGCCCGTTGAAATTGATTCCGGTCTTTCCGCCAACAGAAGCGTCTACCATAGCCAGTAGAGTAGTAGGAACGTTAATCATCTGGATGCCCCGCTTAAAGGTAGCTGCGGCAAATCCTCCCAAGTCGGTAATCATTCCGCCTCCAAGATTGATGAGCAGCGAGTGGCGTGTGGCTCCTTGTGTGCTGAGCTGTAGCCATATATCAGAAAGTGTTTCCAGATTCTTGTGGACGTCTTCTGCCCCAGTTTTCAAGACGATGGCATCTTGTGGGCAGTCAATGAGGGGAAGGCAATGTACATAGGTATTCTCATCGGTGAGGATGAAGAGTTTATCGTGTGGGCATTGCTGGACGGCATGCTGCAAGTCTGCATGCAAATCGTTGCATAAAACTACTTCTTGTGTATTCATATAAAGTATTTTGTTTTTTGTACAAAAATAGAAAAAAACTCACAAGAACGTTGGCTATCGGTTACAAATCAGTAATTTTGTAGCGAAATAATTTAAAAAAACTTCTTGTTATGAAAGGACTGTTGCCTGCTCCGTGTAGAGTGGCGGGATATGCTTTGCTGCTTGTTTCTGTATTTGTTCCTATGCTGATGTATATGTTCGGAATGGTTGACGACTCGAACCTGTTGATGATAAAGTCGGGAGTGCGGCTTTTGGTTGGGGTATGTCTGTTTATGATATTTCTTTCCAAAGCGAAAGATGAAGAAGAACAGATGCGCCATATCCGCGCCAAGGCATTGCAGTATGCACTATATATCTGGGGAGTATATTATGTAGTGGTCGGGGTGAAAGACCTGGTAATGGGCTGTGTCTCTTCTTCCGAGCAATCCTCTAGTATCCTGTTTCTTGTTATCAGTGTTATCTGTCTGGAATTTCTTGGCAAGAAACATCGTATAGAACAACAGTTTAAAAGCAGGCAGTAAAAAGCTGGAAAGACAATGTAAAAAGGAATAATGCTATGATTGAAAAGATAGAGAGAGAGCAGATTGTTGCTCTGATGAAGCGGGAAGTAGTACCGGCTATAGGATGCACCGAGCCGATTGCTGTAGCTTTGTGTACAGCCAAGGCGGCCGAAACATTAGGATGTGAGCCGGAAAACATTAAAGTGTTGCTGAGCGCTAATATATTGAAGAATGCGATGGGAGTAGGTATCCCGGGAACAGGGATGATTGGACTTCCTATCGCTGTGGCTCTTGGGGCTTTAATAGGAAAGTCGGAGTATCAGCTGGAAGTGTTGAAAGATGCTACTCCCGAAAAAGTACAGGAAGCTAAGCGGATGGTTGATGCTCAGCTGATTGAGATTGCCTTGAAAGAAGGTATTGAAGAGAAACTTTATATAGAGGTTATTTGTTCTGCCGGTATTGAAAAGGCAAAGGTCATTATCCGTGGTGGTCATACTAATATTGTGTATGTGAGCAAGAATGAAGAGGTGCTGAAGGATGTATGTACCAAAGGTGCTGCCGAACAAGGAGGAGAGGGGGTGGAACTGACACTTCGCAAAGTGTTCGATTTTGCAACAACTGCTCCCTTCGAGGAAATCTCTTTTATTCTTGAGGCTAAACGATTGAACAAGAATGCAGCGGAACGTTCTTTTGAGGGTAATTACGGACATGAACTGGGACGTATCCTCCGTAACAGCAAGAGTGAGAAGGCTGTTATCGGCGACAATACATTTACACATATTCTTTCGTACACGTCGGCTGCCTGCGATGCACGTATGGCTGGAGCGATGATTCCGGTGATGAGTAATTCTGGAAGTGGTAACCAGGGTATTGCAGCTACATTGCCGGTGGTGGTGTATGCTGAGGACAATCATAAGTCGGAAGAGGAAATGGCACGTGCCTTGATTATCAGTCATCTTACTGCTATCTATATCAAGCAGAGCCTAGGTCGCCTGTCTGCACTTTGCGGTTGTGTAGTGGCTGCTACCGGAAGTAGCTGTGGCATTACTTATTTGATGGGAGGAGGTTATGAACAGGTCGTGTTTGCAGTGAAAAACATGATTGCCAATCTTACCGGTATGATTTGTGACGGGGCTAAACCGAGCTGTGCTTTGAAGCTGACTAGCGGAGTATCTACTGCTGTCTTTTCTGCAATCCTTGCCATGGAAAAGAAATGTGTATCTCCTCTGGAGGGTATTATAGAAGATGATGTGGATCTCAGTATCCGTAATCTGACTCGTATCGGTTCAGAGGCAATGAACGAAACAGATCGCATGGTACTGGATATAATGACACACAAGCACTGCGAATGCTGATGAAGTGAAAGGTTGCCATGAAGTGCGATGCGGAGAATGAATATATTCAGAATCTGATAGCGGAAGGGGAACATGTGCATCAGGATTTCAAGTTTGCCATATCTGATGCTCGTAAGATTGCCAGAAGTTTGTCGGCCTTTGCCAATACGGGGGGAGGCCGGTTGCTGGTTGGAGTGAAGGATAATGGGAGGATTGCCGGAGCACGCTATGAAGAGGAAACCTACATGATAGATGCGGCTGCTACAATGTATTGCAGACCGTGTGTGGAAGTGGAATATCGGCTGCATCGGGTAGGAGGCAAGAACGTACTGGAGGTGTGTATTGCTGAAAGTTCACAGAAGCCAGTCTGTGTGCTAGATGAAAAAGGACGGGGCTGGGCCTATATTCGTATTGACGATGAGAATATTCTAGCTTCTCCGGTACACATGGAAGTGTGGCGTCATGAGGGATGTGATGAAAAGGTGATGATGGCTTATACAGAAGTGGAGCGTAATCTGCTTAAACTGTTGGGCGAACAGGAGTGTCTCACTTTAGGACAGTGTGTGAAGAGGAGTGGGATGAATCGTCGTGATTGCATTCGCCTGCTGGCTGATTTTGTCCGTTTTGAGTTGGTGGAGATTCTATTTGTGGTACATGCGTTTTATTTCAAGCTAAAGGAATCTGAATAGAAATAACATAAAAGATTATTATCTTTGTACCGGACTGTAAAAGTTTGTCCGGTGATAATCTTGTCATTAAAATTTAAAGACACATATATATGAGTATTTTTTCAAAACTTTTTAAGAAGAGAGAGGTTGAGGCTGCTGAAGAGACACTTCGTGTGGGCGGTATGGAAGATTTTATGACCTTGATACGTGTATATTATCAGGCTGTGATGGCTGCTCATCTGGGAGTAAGCAACATTAATTTCTTGCCGGATATGGCGGTGTTTAAGCGTACTTTGAAAATCCCTACCCAAAACAATAAGTTGGGTATTGCTGAAAGAGCGCGCTGCAAGAAATTGTTGATAGAACTGTATGGCATCAATGATTTCTTTTTTAAGGAGATAGATGCTTCTATCAAGAAAAACTGTAGAAATGTAAACGATATCAAGAATTATCTGTTCATGTTTCAGGGATTTAGCCAGGACTTGATGATGGTGATTGGTAATCTGATGCAGTGGAAGTTCCGCATGCCGGGTGTATTCAAGAAACTGTTGCGTGGTATGACGGAAAAAGCTGTGCACGATATCGTGACCAAGAATGACTGGAAAGACGATAGTGTACATAAGACTTGCGTCAATATACGCAAGTATCAGCATGCTTTGGGCTATTCAGAAAACTGGATGGCAGAATATGTGTACAATATTGTTCTTTTGGCTAAGAAAGAACCGAAGCCTAAAGTTTGATTATGAAGGAGGCTGAGAGATTTGACCGGGTGGAGGAACATCCGCTGGATCCATTTCTTCCAGCAGGGGCGGTACTGCTCATGCTGGGAAGCTTTCCTCCTCAGCAGAAGCGGTGGAGCATGGATTTCTTTTATCCGAACTTGCAGAATGATATGTGGCGAATCTTCGGGCTGATTTTCTTTTCAGATAGGGAGCATTTCTTGATGGAGGGAAAGAAGGCTTTTGACAAGGAGCGTATCATCCGTTTCCTTTCGGTAAAAGGGGTGGCTCTATATGATGCGGCCTCAAGTGTGAAGCGCTTGCAGGATAATGCTTCTGATAAGTTTCTGGAAGTGGTGGAGCCTACAGATGTTGGTTTGCTGTTGAAACAGCTGCCTTGCTGCAAGGCTATTGTAACCACGGGGCAGAAAGCTACAGATGTGCTGTGTGAGTTCTTTCAGGTTGCTCCTCCAGCTGTGGGGGAGAAATGTGAGGTAGAGTATCATGACAGGTCATTGTCTTTGTATCGGATGCCTTCGTCTAGTAGGGCCTATCCGCTCAAGTTGGAGAAGAAAGCCGAACGGTATCAAGCGATGTTTGAAGAAATAGGCTTGATTTGATGCAAAATTTCTTTGGATTTGTTTGCACAGTAAAAAAAATATAGTACCTTTGCACACGCAAACACGGGAATAGCTCAGTTGGTAGAGCATCGGTCTCCAAAACCGAGTGTCGGGAGTTCGAGCCTCTCTTCCCGTGCAGAAGTTAAAAGCTGTAACTCAATGAGTTGCGGCTTTTTTTATTATCCGGTGTTAAGTTGGATGAATTTTCTTGATATTTTCTTGAATTTAATATTGAAATATGGGAAAAAGGCAAATAGTGTCCGACAGCGATTTCGGACAGATTGTTATTTCTACTCGTGATACGGCTAAAGGCATTTCAATGCGGCCTAAAGAAGATGGCTTGTATGTTACTGCTCCTTCCTGTGCGACGTTGAAGGCTGTTATGGGTGTGGTGGAAAAGTATCGTAGCCGCTTGTTGGATGCATTTTCAAAGCTTCTCCGTCCTCGCATCACAGAAGGGTATACAATCGAGGCGGAATGTTTTCAGTTATGCTTAAAGAAGTCTCCTTTGAAACATTTTACTATGTCGGTAGAGGAGGGCGGGGTGTGTATTCATTATCCGGCATCTACAGATTTTTCATCTTCGGAAACCCAGTCTTTGCTTGCTGCTGCTATTGATGGGGCATTGAAGAAGATGGCAATGCAATATCTTCCTCAGCGGTTGAACTTTCTCTCTAAGAAGGTTGGTTTGTCTTTTAGTGCGGTGAGAGTTTCTGGTGCACACACTAGATGGGGGAGTTGTTCGTCGAAAAAGAGCATAAGTTTGTCTTTTTACTTGATGTTGCTTCCTTCTCGTTTGATAGATTACGTGATTTTACATGAATTGGCGCATACGCG
>RCNI01001076.1_pt1 | contig 15730 bp, 13 predicted proteins | sample 2041151 | NCBI WGS metagenome assembly RCNI01 (sample SAMN09708214, study PRJNA481090) | feces metagenome | isolation source: feces | place: Antarctica: Albino Rookery | reverse complement strand
TTAGATGTCTGATATACTAAATTCTCGCAAGGCCTCATCGTCTATCGGTTAGGACGCAGGGTTTTCATCCCTGAAAGAGGAGTTCGATTCTCCTTGAGGCTACCATGCTTATTACAATCCCGGAGCAGCAATGCTTCGGGATTTTTTTATGAAAAGAGAGGACCTAAACACGCAAGTTTAGGTCCTCTCTTGTATGAAAAAGGAGCCGAATCACTTCGGCTCCCCACTCAGGATAAAGTTGTCACTTAAAAAAGAGTGGTGGGGGCGGCGAGACTCGAACTCGCAAGCCAATAAAGGCGAGGGATTTTAAATCCCCTGCGTCTGCCAATTCCGCCACGCCCCCAGCTGCAATCAATTATAAGTTAAATAACTGCGGCTTCCATTCTACAACATTCTCTTCATATTTAAAGCTAGAATCTGCAATGATAGCCAGACCACATAGAATATCATTTTCGCTAATAATAAGCTCATTAAAACCATTAGCCCGCATGAGACCCTCAACAGCACATATGCCTCCAACGATAACCTCAGCCCTCTTAGGCTGAAGTCCGGGTATTTTAGTGCGTTGCTCAATGCTAAGATCATTGAGTTTATGAGCAAGGCCGTCTATCGTCTCGATACTAAGCTTTGACAGATGCACAAGCTTAGGATCATATACATTAAGGCCCTGATTTATAGCACTTAGGGTAGTAGCTGTACCGCCAACACCAATAAGTTTCATATGTTCCAAATTGACTGGAGGCTTATGGGTTGCATATTCCTCGCTGACGGCACACAGAGCCTTTTGAAGCATTTTATCTTTATCAGCGACTTCGACTCCTAAGTAGCGCTCAGTAAGACGTCTAGCGCCGATGTTGTAGGAATGAAGCCACTCGATCTCGAGCGTCTGTGCATCGGTAAGTTCACCAATGCAAAGCTCTGTGCTTCCTCCTCCACTATCCATAACCGCAATACGTTGATTGGGGAAATCTTGTGCTACACCAAGGAAAGAAAGTCGCGCTTCGAGACTACCCTCTATAATTTCTGGCTTCAAACCCAGGCTTTCAAGACATGATATTAAATCGTTCGAATTTGAAGCATCCCTTGCTGCACTCGTCAGTGTACAGATACAAGTATCGGAATTTGTAGCACGTGCCTTATCTATAAATCGCTGAAGGCAGCTTATAGTTCGATTAATAGCTGACTCGTCAAGCATGCCTGAAGCATCAACATTACTGCCTAAATTAGTAATATCTAGATCCTTATAGACAATACGTTGAACATGATGATCACTTACATCGAAAACACCAAGGCGACATGTCACTGTACCAATATCAAAAACAGCAATGCGACTCATTAGAACACCTTGATGTCAGGAGGGGTGTAACCGAAGATGAAATCTAGGAACTTCTGCATAGGACTTGCCTCATCACGAATTGATTCAGCAATTTTCTTCATCTTTTCCTTTTCTTCTACACCCTTACTTGCAAGCTTAGCAGCTTCCTTTTTAGCCTCTTCGTCTTCTTGTGGTTCCTCAGGCTTATCTTTTGGAGCAAAAGGATTGTACCAAGGAGTTGACTCCTCCTCAGCTGGCTCAGGCTTTTCAGGCTCCTGGATTACAATTGCGATTTCACCAGGCTCAACAAGACCACGCTCACGAGCATGAGCCTTGATGCCTTCTTCTGAGTTAAGGCTTTCAATTTTTGCCTCAATTTCAGCATTAGAAGTGGAAATATAATCAGCTACTGCGGTATAAACTTCAAGGTTACGCTTACTTACGTAATATCCCTTTACCGCAGGGAACATAAGCATGATAGAGAAGATTATTGCACCAAGGACAATGATGGCGCGCGCATGTGCAGATACGAATCCCATGACCTTATCAGAGGTATATTGATCTCTAGAGACCGCTCTTCTTGTGCGCTCGTCTGGTTCAAACTCCGAACCTTTACGTCTGGCCTTCGAAGTCGAGGACATGCCACGGGAGCTCGTCTTTTTTGTGCCTGTTTTCGTTGCCGCTTTTCTTTGAAGAGCCTTGCGACGTGCTTCAGCGGGAGATTCCGCTAGAGTAGATTTTTTTACCTTCTTTTTTGTAAATGGTCTGCGAGAAGGTTTTGTTTTTTCGTTAGACATACTTTCACCTAGTGAATTATTAAAGCTCCAAAGACCATTACTTCTCGTTGTTTAAAGTCATGGCTTGTGCTTCTTTGCGATAGGTGCGACAAGCGCTCCTCAAAGCGCTTTCCGCATCTACATTATAAACCTTAGCAATTGATACAAGAGAGAAGAGCAAATCACCCATAACTTTTTGGGTGTCTTCATGAGAAAGCTCATTATTCTCAATCAAATTAAGGCCTTCTCTAACGACAAGAAAAGAATCGTTAGATTCAGATACTCCCAGTATCCTCTCAGCTCTATCTTGAAGAAGCTGGGCTTGAGAAAGAGCTGGAAGAGCAACAGGAATACCACTAAAGCAATCCTCTTGTCTTTCTTCCTTTTCTTTCTTTTTTACATCCTGCCAGATGTTAAGAACATCTTCATCACTCTCAGCCTCAAGATCTCCAAAGATGTGTGGATGACGACGAACTAGCTTTTCATTGAGAGATTCAACGACTTCCTCAAATGAGAATTCTCCATCGCGCTCAGCTATCGCTGAATGGAGAGCAACTTGCAACATGACATCGCCAAGTTCCTCTTGGAGATTCTCGATATCATTGGACTCCATGGCTTCCGCTGCTTCAAAGGCTTCCTCTACCATATGGCGTGAGAGACTTTGATGTGTCTGTTTCTTATCCCAAGGACAACCATCTGGCTGTAGAAGACACCAAAGGATGCGTGCAAGAATATCCACCTGCTTTTGATGGCCTGGCACGTGCTCACGTCCCTCGCAGCGCTTATCTACAATTTCTTCGATATCCATCCTTATGCTCCAATGCCTGTAATCTTGTACAGTTTGTACTTGCCTTGAGAATATATAAGTTCAAAACCAGGCGTACTCTCGTCAATATCAAGAATTCCTCTGAATTTATTACGCTGAAGAAGAACATTCTCATCTTCTAGATTACCGTACTGTTCGTCCGGGTTAAGGAGCACGACGTACTGAGCGTTCATTGCCTCAAGTGCATGTGCAACATCTTTATCGGTCGTATACTCATCAAGTCCCTGACGAATCAGACGACTGTCACGCTTCTCATTAGAAATGCTGTCATATCCACCATGAGATCGATAAAGCATTCGCATTCCATCAGCACCGTATATAAATTTACTACCATCACCCGGTACGTTAATGATGAGAGCATCCTTCTCTACAATAGATTTAATATGAGCAATGAACTCCTTCTTTTCTGGAGTATAGAGGCTCTGCTTCATACTGCGCTCAATATTTTCATGAGCACTTCCTAATGGAAAGAGCGATCCATACCATCCTGGAACATTCAATGGAAGGAAGCTAAAGCAGCCTACAGCCCCCACAAGAATACCTACGATCCAGTTAGCAGCCGTGGTTGATTTAACACTTCGGAAAATCCAGGACGTCACACAACCAAAGCCCAACGTTGCCAAGATGACCCCAACAATTGCCGCCATAGAAGCAAAACGAAGAGGATCGGTATACCAGAAACTACCGATAAAGTGCTTGAACGCACCATCGGAAGTACTATTGACATAGATTGCAAAACAGAACATTAGATAAGCGACAGCTATCCATAAATATCTACGATCTACAAAGCTGTAAATAAATCCTACAAGCACAAATGCTGCAAATACAAATGCAGACGGTGCACAGTAAAAGATGCCCATATAAGAAGAGGTCAAAATAGAGTAGAAGGCGTTCTTATGGTTAAGAATGACACCCCAATCAAACGATGCCATCTTCTGAACCATCCCTGTGTGGTATAGCCCAATGAAGAATAATGCCCAGACAATAAGTAGTGATCCCACGGCGATTGCCTTGAGGATTATCCTCTTCGACTTCTTCTCTTTATTGAATGCATAACGCACAATACGATCAACACAAAATGGCATAAGGAAAATGGCGAGGAAGAATATAGTTGAAGGATGCGTAAGACTTAGCGCTATACCCCCAAGGATAAACAAGCCAAAGATATACCAACGCTCTTTAGTAGGAAGATCCACTTCACAGAGCTTCATGAATACTACAGCCTCAAGCATCATAATGCTAAAGCCCATTAAGTTTGGATAGAGGGGACCGTATACAAGGTAGTCCCAAGGGAATGCAGGGATTGCAACTACGAACAGAGCACCTGCACAAATCTGAAATTTCTTGCCTTCAAAGACATATCCATTAAAGCCAAGCATGGTGAGGGGGAATGCTACAGAACAAAGCAATGCATTGAAGGCATTGATTGCAAGAGCATTGGAAACTCCAGCCATGGAAGCCACCAAGGCACAGCAAATGTGATAGGCGGAAGGATAAAAGCCTCCACCGTGCCAAGGATTAATCGAAACATCCAATGGTCCCATATACATCGATTGTTTCATTGAGCTAAAAGTAGAGGCATCCAGAAAGCTTTGTACTGTATTGATGTGATGAGCCATATCAACACTTTGACAGAATTCCTCCGGGCTACTTACTGCAGATGTATATACGACGATGAGCCCCACAACACCGGCAAGAACATAAAGGATAGATGCCAGTTTTGGAATCTCAGGAAAATCGATATCTATTTTGAAAGCACTATTGAATATAGCTCCAATGACAAGACCGGCTAAAGTTGCCATTAACCACAAACCTGCAGGAGTTATGACTGTATTTGTGTACGCAAATACCTCCCCTATAAAACCAAGCATAAAGATACTGGCTAGAGGGGCAAGTAATACACCGTAAGTATTCTTAATACCGCCCGTATGAAGTAAAGCTATACCTGGAATATAGAGGATCAGTACAGCTACGGTCATTGATTCAATAAACGATGTCCACATATAGATACTTTCGAAATTCAGATTCTCTAACGAGAAATTTATAGTGATATAAAAGCTATATAGAAGTGTACAGCATACCAGGTAAATAACCTAGTATGCTGTATCAACTTAACAGTAAATATTGATTTGTTATTTATTCATCGTCGCCACCGAGCATCTCGAGTACTTTGAGAGCAAGAGAGACAACCTCGTCTTGATTTGAATAATATGGCCAAGCAAGCTTTTTGCTCTGAGGATAAATGATTGCCTTTTGATTTTTCATCTTAGCAACAAGGTCCTTAGGAACCTCAACACCCGTGAACATGATACGGTGCGTATCGAACAATGAAATGTTCGAAATTCCCATCCTCTGAGCCCTTACTCGAATACGGGCCCTATTAAAGAGATTCGATGCTGCTTGAGGCAAGTCTCCGTATTCTTTGACCAGTGCTTCTTCGGCTTCGTCGATATAGCGAAGGTCAGGTGCACAAGCTAGCCTTCTGTATACCAATACGCGCTTATCGACGTCTGGTAGGTATTCCTCAGAAAGATAGAAGTCCGCAGGTAAATTGATTTGAACTTCTGGTGCCTCAAGATCCGCAACTTCACCTCGCGCCTCACTAACAGCTTCTGTGAGCATCTGAGTAAAGAGATCAAAACCAACGCTTGAGAGGTTGCCATGCTGTTCCGCACCCATAAGAGATCCAGCACCTCTAATCTCAAGATCGCGCATTGCGATCTTCATACCACTTCCGAGCTCTTGATACTCATTAATGGCAGTCAGGCGCTCAGTAGCTTCTTCGGTAAGAGGAATAGTTTCAGGGAACATAAAGTATGCGTAAGCCTGTCTGTGACCACGTCCAACACGGCCCTTGAGCTGATAGAGCTGAGCGAGGCCTAAACGCTGTGAATCCTCAATAATCAACGTATTAGAACGAGGATTATCAATTCCAGATTCAATGATGGTCGTTGCAATTAAGACGTCGATATCTCCAGCCTCAAATTGCATCATCATATCCTCAACCTGGCGAGCACTCATCTGGCCATGAGCAATGCCAATGCGAGCTTCTGGAACGATTTCATGAACACGATCATATGCCATATCGATAGCATTAACGCGATTAAATACGTAATAGACCTGTCCGCCTTCTTGTATTTCACGGCGAATAGCATCGGCGACTACATCAGAATCGTATTCACCAACATACACCTCTACCGGCTTTCTTCCAGGAGGTGGAGTCATGATAAGCGACATATCTCGAACGCCGCTCAATGCCATTTGCATAGTACGAGGAATTGGTGTTGCAGATAGCGTGAGGAAATCTACTTGCTCGCGCATGTTTTTGAGCTGCTCTTTATGCTGTACACCAAATTTTTGCTCCTCATCAACGATAACCAGACCCAAGTTATATGGATTTACCTGGTTTGATAAGAGCTTATGCGTACCTACTAATACATCAATCTTACCTTCAGCAAATTCTTCAAGAATTTTACGCTGCTTAGCTGGTGTTACAAAGCGGGATAGAACAGCAACCTTCTTCTCGAAAGGAGCAAAACGTTTAAAGAACGTCTCATAATGCTGTTCTGCCAGGATTGTAGTTGGGCACAAAACCATCACCTGTCGATTGTCCTCAGTACATTTAAAAGCTGCACGAAGAGCGATTTCAGTTTTACCAAATCCAACATCACCACATAATAGTCGATCCATTGGCTTGTTAGATTCCATATCTGCCTTGATGTCGAGAAGAGCAGAGGACTGATCTTTTGTAAGGTCGTAGCCAAAGCTCATTTCCATCTCATCTTGTGAAGGAGTATCTGGCATAAAGGAATGACCCAGAACTGCAGATCGTCTTGTATATAGATCAACAAGATCGAAAGCGAGCTTTTTAGCTGATTTCTTAGCCTTAGTAATCGCACGGGACCAATCGGCGGTATTCAGGCGAGTCAAACGTGGTGATTTGGAATCAGGTCCTACATAGCGCGAAAGCTTATCGACTTGCTCGAATGGAACGTAGAGCTTATCGCCTGCAGCATATTCCAGCAAGAAATAATCGCGCTCTTTACCAGCTATGTCTTGTCTGACAATTCCTGTAAATTGGGCAATACCATGAATCGAATGAACAACATAATCGCCTGGCTTATATGGGAAAGTGACTTCTGTAGGATCGATACGTTTGACCTGCCCGTGGCGAGCGTGTCGTGATTGCAAATCTGAAACTGAAAGTACCGATACACGTGCAGAGGGAATAACTGTTCCTGCAGGTATATCTATGTCAGTAAAGGTCACTACACCAGACTGCAAGGAAGGAGCATCCTCATCATAGCCTTCAAGGATAGAGGCTCTATTTTCCTTATCACCCATGAGTGATTCCACGAATGGAATCTTCTCATCCAAAAGACGCTCTTCAAGATGCTCGCGCGCTCCTCTATCAGGAACCGCAAAGCAAACAGCTTGATTTGAGGATAAAAGTTCTTGAATCCTATTGATGAGTTTAAAATCTCCTCCTGCGATAGCAGGCTGTCGAATTTGGAGACTAGCTGTTGCCTTGGTACCGCTTCTCATAAGAGATACAAAGCTGAGGCGTTGTTGATCACCAAAATCCATTGCAACAGGCGCCGTATAAAGATTATCGATATTAATGCGAGCGGCGTCTGCCTTAGCGCTTATCTCCTCATAGGCACGCAAACAATCATCAAATAAAGCGCGTGGCTCTGCAAGACAAACAAGCGTATCTTTAGAAATATGATCAAGGGGATTCGCGGTTTTCCCGTATAACTCAGGTAGATATTTCTCAAGCGTTGGATCTTGTGCCTTCTGCTCAAGTAACTCAAGGTCCTGAGCGATATGTTTATCCTCTTGAGCAGCACTATAAAGCGCACGTCGTGCATTTTGTACTGTTTTATCAGTAAGAGCATATTCACTTGCAGGAAGTACCTTGATACTTTCGAGATCTTGAATGGTTTGTCCAGTTGAGACAACTACACTACGAATACGATCAATTTCATCGCCAAAGAATTCTATACGTACAGGATTAGTCGACTGCGCAGGGAAGATATCGATAGCATCACCATGAATATAAAACGTTCCTGGCACTTCAGCTTGCTCAACATGACTATAGCCTTTATCGATAAGCACAGATCCTAAGCTGTCAAAAGCTATTTCATCACCAATGGTAAAAGTGATTGGTTCAAAATAGTGAGTTCCCTTAGGTGGAACACGTCGCAGCAGTGCGTGAGCACTTGCAACAACAATGCATGGATTGCCTTGCTCGAGCTCATACATAGCTCGCATACGTGCACCGATGACCGCGCCATCTGGTGCAGTCTCTGACCATGGAAGATCTTTGCGCTCAGGATAACGGAAGACAAATTGTCGTCCAATCCAAGAACTCAAAACTCGCGCTACGCGATCGGCATGCTCCTCACCTGAAACGACGAATATACAAGGACGAGGATTATGCGACCAGAGACTTGCGAGCATCAAAGGACGAGCACTTTGTGATACCGCAAATGCAGCATCACTACCCGTATCTAAGGTATTCTCAATGAGCGAATACTCTTCCGATAGTCTAAATCGCTTATGAAGACGATGAATAAACAAATGCCAACCTCTATCGTTCAACAGAGACGTGGTTCTCTGACTTATAATCTATATACATAATAACAGTTGTATCGAAGGTATAATTTAGGCGTTATCTATTGATGATGTAATGCACATGTAAAGATACTTAACTTAAGAGTAGAATATAAAGAAAATCAACTACTACGAGTATTTCTAATGCTCGATGTTATATACAAGGAACTCCATGACACAAACGAAACCTTCAAAACATAAGGTGCTCTTTTGGAATGCAGCCGGATCGGTTGTAACAGCGCTTGCGTCGTTTATATATCCCTTCATCATCATTCGCTATTGTGGACCACAAGGACCAGATTTAGCAGGTGATTACTCTCTAACTATTGCAATAGCCCAGCTTATGTATACCATTGGTGTATTTGAGGCGACAACATACTTTGCCACCGATACGCTCGACCGCTTTACCTCAGAGCAGTATTTTGGATTCAAGTTTCTAAGTTGCGGAGCTATGGCAATAATCAGTGTGTTTTATGTTCTGCAGTTTGGACTGACGCATTATCAAATTATTCTTGCACTTTGGCTCTGCGCATTTAAACTAATTGATGCCTTTAGCATGTACTTCTTTGCAGCATTCCAAAAAGTGGGCCGACTAGACATATCTGGATTCTCGTCAGTTTGGCAAGTGGTACTCTCACTTGGAGCCTTTAGTGTTGTCTGTGTAATGACACAAGACCTAATCTGGGCAGCAATCGCCGCTACCATTATCAATCTGTTATGGACAGGCATCTACAACGGCGTGCGTATGAAGCAGATTTGTCCAATTGATGGTCCGGACTTCAAATTTAGGGCAATGAAGCAGCTTTTTCTTGAGCTATTCCCGCTCTTCTTGGCAACATTCCTTGCTGGCTATCTTGCCAATATTCCAAAGTATGCAATTGATGTTTATTGGACAACTGAAATGCAGGCAGTCTTTGGAATCCTGTTTATGCCTTCATTTGTAATTAACCTTTTCCTCATCTTCATTATGAGGCCTGTTTTGACCCCACTTTCAAAAAAATGGAATGAAGGAGAAGTTAAACCTTTTACCCTAATTACCCTTAAGATCCTTGCTGCAGTTGTACTAATGACTATAGCGGTACTTATTGGTTGCTGGTTTGTAGGTATTCCAATTCTCAGTTTCATCTATCCAATCATAAGTAATGATGACCTCATACCTTTAATGATTGTCATGGGTGGTGGCGGCCTAATGGGAGCATCTAATGTTCTCTACAATGCTTTGATTATTCAAAGAAAACAGCATCATGTGCTAGGCGCATATGCCATCGCGGTTGTAATAGCAGCTATCATTGCAAATCCGCTGACAAGCTCATATGGTCTTAACGGAGCATGCATGACATATCTATTCTCTAGTCTTGCACTCTTCATTCTATATTTGATTGTGTATATCACTGCACTTTATAAAATGAAGAAGAAAGCTCAAGATAATAAAATTGCATAAGACAAATAAATCCCCTGAAACATTCAAGATTCAGGGGATTTTTGTATGCAGAAGTGTCATACACAATCAAAGTCGATTTCAATTATTCAAATGCATGATAGAGACACTGTAGTGTATTTTTCCAAGAGCAGGAAGATTCAACATGTTTCTCTATTTCAGTCTTAATCTCAGGATTGCTACGCGTTAAGTCCGCAATGTTGAACATTGCCTGACGAAATTCTATGATGTCTTGAGCAGGAACTATTGCTCCGAATTGAGGTGGGTTACCCATAACTTCATCTGTACCGCCGACATGAGGCATGACGGCAGGCAAACCCTCACTTGCTGCTTCAAGAAGAGATGTACAAAATCCCTCTGACCTTGTAGGAAGGAAAAATACATCTGCTTGACTCATTAAGGATGCAACATCGTCGCGAGAAGTATTGCCCAGAAGATGGATGTTTCTCAGTCCAGAACGCTCAATAACGTGTCGCTCAGGACCTTCTCCAGCCCAAAAGAAGTGACCCTCCGGATTTGCATTAACGAGATCAACAAGATGATTTGCGCCTTTTTCAGGACAAAGCCTACCCACCGCCACATAGATGTGCTCCGATGAATCGACATTAAATTCTTCTCTGAAGTCACGCTTTGATGCTTGATTTCTAAATTCAAACGCATCGATGGCATTTGGAACAACGATATCAGTATAAATCCCAAAAGTCTCAAGCCATCTAACGGATGCTTTAGAAACGCCTGCAAAAATTGGCTTATATCGCTTAACCCAGTTTGTAACTATATGCTCATAGCAACGGATGAAGAAATCGATGAAGGCATTACCCATTGTAAGATAGGCGCTTCCATGATCGATAACGAGTGCTGGAGCACCTGCTTTTATCGCGAACTGGAGGCCATGTCGCGACAATCTATAGAAGCGAGTATTAATTACGACATAATCAACGCCCTCACTACGAATCTTGTCATAAATATCTTTAGCCTTGCGATTGTTATGAGAGAATGGCAGACGAGGGCCTAATGGATCAGACGCAGGAATACGAAATACCTCAACTCCATCTTCTAAAACTTCATGCTCAGGGTCATCAGTAAGCCGACATGTCACGATGCTCACCTCGTGGCCTTGTTGAGTTAGAGCTTTGGCAAGATTAGCGGTATATGTCTCTACTCCTCCAATGAGTGGTGCAAAACGAGCTGAAAATATAACGTATCTAGCCATTTAAATCATCCTCTGAAGATCTGACACCCTCAGGGTCGTAAGGACCAAAGTCTAGAATGTGAGGATAATGCTCATGACGAAGTGATACGGGAGGCTTTTGCATCCAGTCGCCATAGTATTCGCTTAATAGCTTCTCTGCATGATGTGCAACAGGCATCTCGATGTCCTCGAAAGGAACGTACTTAACCGGAAGTAGGTCATCTACGTTATAAATACAGGTGAAACGATTGGTGTCGCAAAGATAACCCATGCGCTTAGTCTTTGTATCCTTGTATTTCTCGCTCCAAGCCAAACTCATTTGCGACCATTTAATATTGCGAATACCAGGGAGATTCAAAAGGCCGTGTGCACAGATAGTGCCAGCTCTAAGCACCTTTGATTTGAATCCATTATCAGCAATGTAAGGATGAGCAACATCACGGGCGATAGCGAGCTTGTTATAAAGCCAGCAGCGCCATGCCTGTTTTTTGAACGCCTTCTCGTCATCTGCAAGGTAATCCAGCGGAAAAAGATCAAGGAAGATGCCTGAGTCAAAATCCATAGTGGCAAGATTAGCATCTCTGAACTCTGTACCCTTGAGAATGAAACGGGTTGTGGTCATAGGATAATTAGAACAAGTAAGAGGGTTTACAATCTCATATTTGTCAGAATAATCTCTCTGTACGATCTCGCAGAATTTATCATGGTCAGCGCGTGGCATACAGATATCGATATCATCATCCCAGGGAATAAACCCTTTATGACGAAGAGCACCGATGGCAGTGCCATACATACCAATCCAGCAGATATTATTCTTCTTGCAGATATCTGCAAAGTCATCAAGCATCATAAGCAAGACCATATGGAGCTTTTCAAGCCTTGGATCATCATGTGCTTCTACTAAAGGGCGATTTTTTATACTCATATACATCCTGTGATGGTGTTATTTTTTATAAGATTAGCTAGGCTAATAATAAAACTATAAAGCTCTTGGTATGATTGTTCAATAAATGACGATTTATATACACAGAAAGAAACCCAATGAAAACGCTAGTTATCATACCCGCTTTCAATGAGCACGAGTGTTTGAAGAACACCGTGGACTTTCTTACAGAAACTCTTCCAGAAATTGACTATGTCGTTGTAAATGATGGATCTAAAGACGACACGTACGATATCTGTCTTCGTGAGGGATTCCCTTGCATTAATCTGCCTGTTAATACAGGGCTTACATCAGCATTTCAAGCAGGAATGAAATATGCTTATCGCAATGGCTATGACTGTGCAGTCCAGTTTGATGCAGATGGACAACATCTTCCTGAGTTCATTCCTGTTATGGAAAGAGCGATGTCTGAGGATAATGCGGACATAGTAATTGCTTCTCGCTTTTTAGAGGGAGATAAACCTAAAGGCGCACGCGGAGCTGGATCACGACTCATTTCATTTCTAATTCGCCTAACAACTGGTGTTCGCATCAGCGATCCTACAAGCGGTATGAGGATGTACTCACGAGCTCTCATCGAGCAATATGCAAAAGGATTTGACCTTGCTCCTGAACCTGACACAATTGCTTACTTTGCAAGAAAAGGGTATAAGGTAGTAGAAGTACCTGCTGTAATGCGTGAGAGACAGGGAGGATCGAGCTACTTTGACCTACCTCATATCATTGCTTATATGTCTAAAGAGTGCAGCGCGCTCATTTTGTTCCAATGGTTTAGATAGGATGTAGCCATGCATACTTCACTTCGTATTTTCATGCTTGCAGGATCTTTTTTTATCCTGTTTTTTATAGCTCGTAAAATTCAAAAATCACAGATTAAGATTGCTGATTCAATCTTTTGGATGCTTTTCTCTATTGTATTGATTCTCTTTGCAATCTTCCCATCTCTAGCTGATGCACTTGCAAGTTTCTTTGGTTTTATGGCAACTTCCAATTTCGTATTTTCATTTGTAGTTGGAATCATCCTTATCAAGGAATTTAACAATGCACGAGAGATTTCTCAGCTTAATAATAAGATTGAGATATTAACCCAAGAGATGGCATTATCTGATTTGAAATATCGCAATGAAATTGCTGAGCTTAAGAATAGATTAAAGATTGTAGACGATACAAATCTGGAGGAATAATCATGCCTCGCGAATCCAATGTAAGCAAGACGCAACGAGCTGAGATGGTTTGTCAAAGACTATCAAAGCTCTACCCAAATCCTAAATGCGCACTAGACCATACTGACGCATTTACACTCATCATTGCCGTACTTTTAAGTGCACAAACTACTGATGCACAGGTAAACAAGGTTACTCCGGAGCTCTTTGCAAAGTGGCCAGATCCTCAAAGCATGGCTCAGGCGAGTGTGGAGGATGTTGCCGCTACCATTCGTACGCTTGGATTCTATAAAGTAAAAGCTAAGCATGTCGTTGAAGCCGCTCAAATGATTGTAAGTGAGTTCGGTGGAGTCGTACCTCATACAATGGATGAACTCACGCGTATCCCAGGCGTGGGAAGAAAGACCGCAAACATTGTTCTGAGCGTATCATACGGCATTGTAGACGGAATCGCGGTCGATACACATGTTTATCGAATAGCGCTGAGATTGAAGCTCACAAATGCTCCTACACCATTGAAGGCTGAGCAGGATCTTCTCAAGGTAATCCCAAAGAAATACTGGGGAACAGTAAATGAGAGATGGGTGCTCTTTGGACGTGAATATTGCGACGCTAAAGCACCTCGTTGTGAGGATTGCTGTCTCTCAGATATATGTCCGTCTGCATTTCAACCTGTAAAAACAAAGGCTCAAATGCAGAAGCAAACAAGAAAACGCACAACAAAGACCTCTAAGTCATAAGACTTAGAGGTCTTTTATATTATCGTTCAATATTGAGGAATGGTTTTATTTCTTCTTGCGGCTGACGAGTCCAAGACCCAATCCACCGAGAAGATAAGCTGCAACGCCAGCTGTGACATCTGCAGTGTTAGGTATTGCTGATTTCTTCGTATGCTTAGGCTCATTTGAAGTCATAGGATTGACAGTCTTCTCAGCAGATATTGCTTCTGAATTTACCTGATCAGAGGTATCCTTTTTCTCTTCAGTCTTAACCTCAGTGCCAACAGCTTCGTCCTTGGTCTCAACGTCTGCATCCTTCTTAGGTGCTACAGGCTCAGGTTTTACATCTACAGCAGGAGTGTTAGTGTCCTTTTCAGGAACAGCGACATCTACCCATGGAGTTTCAATATCTGCAGGCTTTACATCTTCAGCAAGAGTGGTCTCCTCTGTAGGGGTTGTAGTAGGTATTTCACCGTAAGATTTCTCAACATCTTCAACATACTGCTTAAACTGAGCGCTGTTGACGTCTGGAAGTACACCATACTTTCTGTAGTATTTTAGAATATCACCAGAAAGGTCAGGATTCTGACCCATAAGATTATCAAGAGCGATTTGTTCTTTGTTATTCAAAAGATCATCAAGCTCATCGGCATAAGCTACAGTTGGATTTGCGGTCATTTGGTTTACACAAACAGCCCCACCAAGTCCGATGACGGTTGCAAGTGTTGCGGTCATTAGTATAGTAGATACGTTTTTCTTCATAGTTCATTTCTCCTCAATACAAAAGCATTAAATACTTAAGCGAGTTTAAAGAAGTAACCATATAAAAGCGTCACTTTAATATGTATTTATATGTATAAAATTATCACTTAAAAAAAAATGTCAATTGTTTTGTTGTATATACTTAATTACTTTATAAATAGGTCTCTAGCTTGTTGTTTGTGTTCCTGTAAGCTTATACATAAGAAGGAATATAGAAGATTGCAATAAAGTAGATATACCTTAAAACTACCTATATATACAAAAAAGACTCCCTTGTAATCAAGGGAGTCTTTGTGCAATTGTAAGTAACTAATCTTAGTAGTTTACGCACTGCTGCTCGAAGTAAGCCTGTGGGTGTGCACATACTGGGCATACCAAAGGTGCAGACTCACCAACGTGGATGTGACCACAGTTCAAGCACTTCCAAACGTTAACGCCTGGGCGGCTGAATACTTCGTCCTTCTCAATACGCTCAGCGAGTGTGAGGTAACGCTTCTCGTGATGAGCCTCAACAGCGCCTACACCGCGCATACGAGCAGCGATATCGGTGAAGCCCTCTTCCTCAGCGGTCTTAGCGAACTCAGCGTACATAATCTCGTGCTCATACTTCTCGCCTGCAGCTGCATCGCGGAGGTTCTGAAGAGTAGTAGGTACGTCACCCTCGTGAAGAGCCTTGAACCAAAGCTTAGCGTGCTCGCTCTCGTTCTTAGAAGTCTCTGCGAAGATGTTAGAAATCTGTACGTATCCTTCCTTCTTTGCCTTAGAAGAATAGTAACCATACTTTACACAAGCCTGAGACTCACCTGCGAAAGCGATCTCAAGGTTCTTTTTAGTCTGAGAATTCTCAAAATCTACCTTTGCCATTTTATTTCCTCCTTGTTAGGTTGATTTCCCTGTCTATATAGTACCCAAATTAAATGCTATTCATTTAAGAACATTTAAGATTAAGGGAAATCCTTATACTTAACAAATTAACATAT
>RCNI01001054.1_pt1 | contig 15759 bp, 15 predicted proteins | sample 2041151 | NCBI WGS metagenome assembly RCNI01 (sample SAMN09708214, study PRJNA481090) | feces metagenome | isolation source: feces | place: Antarctica: Albino Rookery | reverse complement strand
GTCAAAGATCAATGCGGTCTTAATGGGCCAAATTTGTTTAATTTTTAAATTTTTTAGTGTCGTGCTAATTTTTAGTGGACACTAGTGATGTATTATACTCAAACTAACAAACTTAACATGAAAAAGATTTTTTATTTACTAGTAGGTGCTATGTTGCTTTTTCCCGCATGCGATAGCAATGACGATGTAGAAGCACCGGATGAGAAGTTGACCCCTGAAGTAACACAGCATTTAAAGGATTATTATGAAGGAGCAGAAATCCGAACCATCCACAATTGGAGAAACGACATACATCCCGGCACTGCAGTGGAGCTTTTAGACAAGGAGGGCAACGAGGTTTCCCTCTTCTACCGTGATTTCAAAGAATTGTCGTTAACGGTAACAAAGTTCTCCCGTTTTGACGACCTGCCTGCTTCCGTACGGTACGGCTTCTTAGCATCGCCTTATGGTGAGATGAAAAAAGACCGGATTAACAAGATTGAGTGCGACGATTATGCGCAGCTTCCTAACAAGATGTATCGTTTTGAATTTACCAACTTTGTACCCGACCTTGGAGAACTCTTTACACAGTTGACCTTCAATGCAGATGGCTATATGTTACCGATAAATCACGGTTTCGTCAATCAGGCTTGGTCCAATCCCTGCATCGATACGGATGAGGTTGACTTTATAGACAATCACTACGGCGCAGACATCCGCTCCTACGACAATGAAGGTGGTTCCAATGCCTATCATGTTATGGACCATGGGGTATTGAAGAAGGTAACATTCAGAGACGGATGGCAATCCACCGTATATCCTGTACCTTTGGATACAGAGGTACCAGCCAGCACCTTGAAGAAATTATATGAACTTGAACCTGACTTCAAGTATGTCACACTCCGTAGAGTGGAAGCTCGGAGTGGGAATGGTTACCATTTTCAGAATGAGAAAGGAGACGGATATTTCATTAAAGACAGATCATGAAAAGAAGTGCAACAGAATGAGTTCCCTTAATTAAAGAGATTCTATGGCGACTTTATCGGTCGTTTATACAAAGAAAGAATGAAGGAACCATGCCCAACCTGCGCACCCTAAAAGGTGCGGTCCCCCTATTTAAGCATGCACCAAAGCCTTACAGACACAGCACTTGGCCTGCAAAGTTTGCAGCAAGACCAAAGCCTGTAATTTTCACATTGATCATCACCGACACAACGATGCCGGGGATACGGCCGTTCTGCCAGGAGACTTCCCTCTCTCGGGAATAGGGTCCAGCGTAAAAGAGAACAAATGCAAAGACTGCCTGCTATGGAACAGAAATCGTTTTCTTATCTACAATCTTTCCGTCCGTATCATAAACCACCATCTTGATGGCAGAGCGGTCCACATCCGTCTTGATGACCGTATTGTTGGAATTTACAATAACCGGGAAGTGAATCACACTGTTCGATTCAAAGAACTTGTAGCGATGCCAATGTCCGCTCATCACCAAGTCCGGCTTATGCTGGTTCAACAACGGAACAAACTTATCCAGAAGTTCCTGCTCTGCATGCCAATTTTCTGCGGTAACCGCCATCGGGACATGACTCACCACAATCTTTACAGGAGCCTCCTGATATTCCTTCGATTCAAGCACTTCCTTCAACCATAAAGCCTGTTCAGAACGATACCGGTCATAATCGGCCAAGCCCCCATATTCAATGTCGCTATCCGGCTTATCCTCACCCGAATCCAGTACCACAAAGAACACAGGCCCCTGTCTGAACGTATAGTACAGATGCGGTTTCTTTGGAGAGAAATATTCGTGGAAATGAGATGAGTAATACGATCTTGTTTTATGGTTTCCTCTGGCATAATACATCGGAATTTCTTTCCCAAATGTAACCACGGTAGTGTCCATAAAGCCTCTGAAGAACGTTTCTTCGTCCTTGGCAGTCGATGACATATCACCGTTATAAATCACCAGATCCAATTTCTTGCCACCGGCCAGGTTGAATAATTTAGGAATATCTGCGGCATGTTCATGAATATCACTATAATGGGCGAAACTGACTGTCGGTTTCGTAGCATCCAGCGTAGTGAAAGTCAACGGTCCGTTTTGCCAGATTACTGTACTGGCTGTCTTTCCATAAAAGACTTCAGGGTACTCCCACTTTAAAACTTCCTTTGCAAAAATACGGTATCTGTACTTCGTCCCGCGTTTTAAGTTAGTTATTCTCACTGCATGGACAGTTGAAATGTTCTTGATTCCATCGGATGAATCAAAAAACTTCTCACGTTCTTTGACATAAAAATTATCTTCCCCGTCTGCCGCAAGCTCAACCCAACCGATGGAAGGTTTGCTAGCTACCCAGACAATAGTTACTTCATCCTCCTCCAAATTCTGAAGATAAGGACCGTGTTTGATGGCGATATGATCCTGAGCCAACATTTGCAGACAGCCCAGCGCTACCATTGATAAGATTAGAATGATTTTCTTTGACATACTGATATAACTTAAGTTTTTCATATTCCGACAAGAAGAAAGGCACAGAAACATTTTTCTTTTCAAGAGATTCCCTTCTTTGAGATGCAAAAGTATAAAAGTTCACCTCCAGAATCAAATTATGTGAAACGAAGCACCTTCAAACGGGCTTCGAAACTCCAACCGTCAGACTTTTCCCGTAAGGATTCACCTATACTTAGCGTCCGTTAAAACGATAACCAATACCCAACATCAAATTATTGGGATCTTTAAATTTGTACAATTGATACCCAACGTGCAGAAAAGTTCGTTTAGTGAAATGAGTCTTCAAAGTAAAAATCTGATAGAATTTATCGGTATCGCTTCCTTGACAGACAAAGTTCTTTCCTATACCCACATTGATTGCAAATATGGGCATCACAATTTCACCTCTAATAGATAATCCTGCACTTAATTGTTCTTTCAATGGAGGGCGATGAAACTTCAGATTCTCGGGAGAAGCACCCTGATTTACGACATATTCAGTGATATTCGCGCTTTCATCATATTGGATATCGAGTGATACGCCCGCTCTAAAATATCGGTTGATATTATACATCGGATTAAAGTTGAGCCCCGCTATGGCAAATTTGCCAGGCACAAGTACACCATTTGTACTTTCATCCAAATAGACACCCTTTTTACGGACCGCACCATACAAGATCAAATCGTAACTGACATACGGACGAAATGGTGGCCGGACACCCCTCTTGAAAGACTTCTCATAAGCAGCCTCATCACCCACCGTACGAACCAACCCAATACGTCCTCCAAGACTATTTACCCCATAATTCGGATAACTCGTATTCCCATTGGAATAATGGGTCATGCCTACGCCTGCGGTCAAGTGCCATTGAGGAGCAAAGTGCCAGTTAAGCATCATACCCAGATTGATATATGCATTGATCTTCGAACCGACGACATCATTTTTGCAGTTCGTTTCTTCATCGTATTTCTTCCAGCCAAACGATGCACCGAAGTTCCATTCATAATCAAGCGACAAATTTCGAGTGATGGAAAACAAGCGTGAATTCTGAAAAACATATACCGACCAAGGTGCACCCAGTTCATGCTGATTAAAGAAGGTATTATAAGCCACTCCGATACCTTGAGTAGCATGTGGATACAACTGACCGAATTTTGTTTCCGGAGCAAACTGAAATCCATATTTCAAGTGGGCCGAGAAATGATGTCGGACAGGCTTTCCTGCAAGATTTTCTCCTTTAAAGAATCCATGAGTAGGAAACACATAAGCTGAAGAAATATCGAGACCTACTTTATGCAAGGGTTTATGATAGTTGACCTTATTTTCTATCACGGCGACAAATGCCGTATCTGAACTGATTACGCGACTTGCATTTGCTCCAGCAGCTGTACCAGCCGCATAAAGACGAGGTATATAAGCAGTCAGCAACAGACCGATTATCCATTGAGTTGTTTTCATCGTATATTGTTCTTCAAGTGTTCAAAAAATTATAAAAGAATACCCACGATTCCAGATATATAAATGTACTAAAGCTGATTTTCTTTTAATGTAAGAATCAAATGTCCGTAAGGACGTGCACTATACAACACACCCTTATAAACAATTTTCCTATGACTGATGGGATGAGACGTATAAAGCGTACATGAAATGTCATAGTTCTCTATTTGGTGATACGTAACGACATAGCGCTTATCATGCGGGTCAATTACCACAGGAACACACAGATTCGGGTCAAAAGAATCGAGAGGCAATTCGATGGTTTTACCATTCTCACCTACTGGAATTTGTGTATTTCTTAACACAGGCTTTCCATTTTCCACATCAGGTACCGTAATGCGTTCATCCTGACTAATTTTCGGTAGGTCATCAGCATGATTGAAGTTCCAATTAAACCCAAACGTACGTTTTACTCCTTTTTTATAGGGATAGGCATGATAAGTCATCGGCGCACTTCCACGATTCTCAATCAGAATACTACTTACCTCCTTTAATTCATTATCATAGGTTTTGAAAGAATCCCAGTCGTAAGCTATACTATCCACTTGATACTTCGGACTTGGATTGATGGTAAATGTCAGCATTTTCTGTTCATATTCATTACCAACCGACACATCAAACGAGAAAGGAGTTTCTTGCATCATTTCCAACGGACGAATTTTCAATTCATGCCCATTCGTTCGCTCTATTTCAAAATAATTGAATTCATTTTCTACTACAAGTTTTGCCATTTCCGGATAACCATACTGCGACTGATTGCTGATTAGGTTTCCTTGCGAATCATATGCCTTTACCCAAAAATGTGCATTTAATGCATTACCCACACCCAACACATTCCAGTTTGCTGCGTCAAAATGCACCACTGCACTATCACCACAAGACACCGTCTGATTGACATCCTCTGTGAGGAACTCATCGACAAACAAGTCGCCATTACAACCTGTACACAAAACAAGCAGCATCATGCTACGTATCACAGACTTAATCATACTTATCAGTCCTTTTTATAGAGAAATTATGAATTCAGAAGATACCAAAAATCCTGTATACCCATGTAATAACTTCCATCGGTATACAGGGATTTCCTCTATCTTTAACGACTCTTTTTATTCCGCTTCAATGGTACCCTCCTTTGGAACCGATTTGAAACCTTCTCCGAAGGTATCGTAAGCATCAGTTACGACAAAGAAAGCACGTTCATCTATGTTATGAATGGCTCGCTGAACCGTCTTCACTTCTTTACGGTTGACTACCAAAAAAATCATGTGCTTGTCTTTATCACTATACATACCTTTTGCCTTGATATAAGTAGCACTGCGCGACAAGTCATTGATGATAAAGTCCTTTAACTCTTCCCGCTTGTCACTAATGATAAACAACAGCTTATCATAAGACGCACCGTCAATGACTCGAGCTACCACACGCGAACTAAGGAAAATAATAATCAGTGAGTATAAAGTCAACACCCATCCGCCACCAGAACTTTCAGCAGTTCCGTAACCAAAACCGATGACCACCAATCCAGAGGTTATAACGACCATATCGGCTAAAAAGATACCGGTAGAGAATTTGATTCCCGCATATTTCTGCAGCAACATGGCAATAATATCCGTTCCACCCGTGGTAGCTTGAGTACGAACTACAATACCCTGACCTCCACCAATCAAGACTGAACCGATAATTGCTGTAAGCAGCAAATCATTAGAAAGATTAATCGAGCCACCCAACAATAAAGAGGGGTCCAAACTTTGTACTGCCGCCTCATCGGGATAAACCAAGCGCGTCAACACATTCATGAATCCCGGAGTGAGCAATGCTGCAATGACCGTGCGTGCCCCAAACTGGCCCCCAAAGACCAAAATAGCTATAATCATCAAAGGCACATCAAACATATATCCGAATGTACCTACCTGAATAGACGGAAAGACATTATGCAGCACGATTCCTGCCCCATACACTCCTCCAGGCACAAAATTATAAGGATTTACAAACAAAACAAATCCAGAACCCATAATCATACAGCCCACAAAAAGCTGAATCCAGGACCCCCACCACTCCAGTGACCCCATGGGTTCCCATATTTTTTTAGTGTTTATCATTTTTAATCAGATTTAGTTTCTATAAATTACTTGACATGCAAATATAGTCTTTTTTTCACAAAACGAATAGGAGTTGATTTATTATTAACACCCCTTCCGGCGAATCACTCCATGCACTCCTCCCTCCTTTGTGCCATGCTCTTGTTCGCTGCAAAGGTTGACACAAGAGCCACGATAATCCAACCTCTTCTTTTACAAAGCAGTAAGTTCCAGTCGAACTGCTGAAGAAATAAAGGAGACGTTATAGAGAACTAAAAATAGAAAAGGTTTATTTAATTCACAGCAGATAAAAAAAATTATGCCTAACTTTGTATAATTTCAATACAAACTAAATTACCGGCGTCAATTATGAATACCACAATGTACGACAGGCTCTTGCGGTTACCCCTTTTTCAAGGACTTTCCCGCAGAGACTTAACAGATATATTAGAAAAGATCAAAGTAGAGTTCAAGAGCTACAAGAAGAAGGAGATTATAGTGAATCAGGGAACTCCCTGCATGGAACTGATTTATATTTTATCTGGAGAAGTCAAATCGTCAACGACAGATAGTTCCCAGAATTTCCGTTTATCGGAAGTTTTGGGAAGCAATACCATACTGGAACCCCATTCCCTCTTTGGAATGAACACGTTCTACAGGTCTTCCTATCAAGCAGCAGAGAATGTAGATATTGTAGTCATAAAAAAAGGATACATTTTATCTTATTTATGCAAATACGAAATCTTCAATTTGAACTTTTTGAACATTCTCAGCAACCGAGCACAAATCATGCAAGACAAACTGCTGAATACCCATATCGGTTCCATTCAAGAGAAGATTGTCAATTTCCTGGTCTTGCGCTGCAGCCAACTGACTGGATGCAAGGAGCTGTTCATCACAATGGAAGATTTTGCCAACCTGATTGATGAAACACGAATCAATGTATCCAAGACATTGAATGCTTTACAGGAAGAAGGATTGATTTCCTTAAGCCGGAAATGCATCCGCATTCCTGACCTGAACGCATTATACACAAAGACCAATGGAAGCCAGAAGCAGGAAACTTCCATATAGGTTACATGCGGCCATAAAAGCAATTACAGAATAACATAAAAAACATCATATAAAATGCAGAATCCATTTTTACAACCATTTCATACACTCCATGATGTAACCCCGTTTGACCGCATTCAAACGGCAGACTATGAACCGGCCATCCGAGAAGGCATGCGCCTGGAAAATGAAGAAATCCAACAAATTATTGAAAATAAAGAAAAACCGACTTTTAAGAACACCATCTTGGCTTTGGAACAGGCTGGCAGCATTCTCGACCGAGTCACCACAGTCTTCTTCAACCTTCTCAGCAGTGAAACGAATGACGAGATGGACGCTGTTGCTGAAAAAATGATGCCAGAACTGACAGAACACAGCAACAATATCAGTTTGAACGAAGCCCTCTTCTTGCGCGTAAAGGAAGTGTACTTGCACAAAGAGGAATCCAACCTCACGGCTGAAGAATCCGAACTTTTAGAAAAGACCTACGACGGATTCATCCGCAAAGGGGCTAACCTCAACGAAAAGGATAAAGAAACGTTCAGAAAATTATCGGCAGAATTGAGCACACTTTCTTTTAAGTTCTCACAGAATCACTTGAAGGAGACCAATAAATATGAGCTGCATCTCACAGCCGAAGAGGAACTGGACGGACTTCCAGAGAGCGCACGAGAAGCGGCCGCTCTCACAGCCAAGGAAAAAGGAAAAGATGGGTGGATTTTCAGCTTACAGGCACCGAGCTATATCCCTTTCATGAAATATAGCAACCGATGCGACTTACGTGAAAAGCTGTACAGAGCCTATAATACCCAGTGTGCTCATAACGACGAATTCGACAACCAAGAAATCGTAAAGCAACTGATTAACCTCCGTATGCACATAGCCCAACTCTTAGGATATGCCAATTATGCCGACTACGTGCTCTGCAAACGCATGGCAGAAAACAGCGGAAATGTATATTCTTTACTCAATCAGCTATTGGACGCTTACCTTCCTGCCGCTCGAAAAGAAGTGGACGAAATCCGTGCACTGGCATGTGAAACAGAAGGCAGCGACTTCCAACTCATGCCATGGGACTTTTCTTTTTATGCAGAAAAATTGAAAAACCGCAAGTTCAACTTTGACGAAGAAGAACTCCGCCCCTATTTTGAACTGAGCAAAGTAAAAGCAGGAGTATTTGGTCTGGCTACCCGTTTGTACAGAATTACGTTCGAAGAAAAGAAGAATATTCCGGTCTATCACCCTGACGTGACAGCCTATGAAGTACATGATAAAGACGGAAGCTACTTGGGCATCATCTACACCGACTTCTACCCAAGAGAAGGAAAACGCTCAGGAGCCTGGATGACAGGATTTAAAGAACAGTGGATAGAAAAAGATGGCACCAACAGTCGACCACATGTTTCCATAACCATGAACCTTACCAAACCGACCGCCGACAAACCAGCCTTGCTCACCTTCTCGGAAGTAAACACATTCCTGCATGAATTCGGACACTCCTTACACGGTCTGTTTGCAAATACCCGTTTTGAAAGCATGAGCGGAACCAATGTATATTGGGATTTTGTGGAACTGCCTTCACAATTTATGGAAAATTTCGCTGTTGAAAAGGATTTTCTCAATACATTTGCGAAACATTATCAAACCGGTGAACCGATTCCAGAAGAACTGATTCAACGCATTGTTGATGCCAGAAACTTCAACGTAGCCTATGGATGCATCCGCCAAGTAAGCTTCGGACTTCTAGATATGGCCTGGTACACACGCGACACCGAATTTGAAGGAGATGTAAAAGCCTACGAAAAGAAAGCCTGGGAACGTACCCAACTGCTTCCTCAGTTAGACGACACCTGCATGAGTGTCCAATTCGGCCACATCATGTCGGGCGGCTATTCAGCTGGATATTACAGTTATAAATGGGCAGAAGTCTTGGATGCCGACGCTTTCTCCCTTTTTAAAGAAAAAGGAATCTTCAATACTGAGGTGGCTCAATCCTTCAGAGACAACGTCCTTTCTAAAGGAGGAACGGAACATCCAGCCGTTCTCTACAAACGTTTCCGAGGACAAGAGCCTACAATCGACGCTTTACTGAAAAGAACAGGTATTAAATAAGAAACAATGAAAAGATTAATAAGACTTTTATTCATATTACTGACAGCACCTCTTTTCCTGTGCAGCTGCAATCAGGATGATGACATCAATGAAATTTTTGTCAGCGGAGTATGGTACTTCAACAATTACTGGACCAATGTAGACTGGGACAGCGACAACGACCGGTCGGCCCGCCCTGTATACCATTTACCCGATGATTTGAATGTCATCTGGTCATTCCAGATTGCCTTCGAAGCAGACGGAACATTCTCAGGAACACTGCATGGAGGCGCTTCATTCAGCGGAAGATGGGAAGCCAATCCGAAAGGACGTACCTTCGCCGTCATCGGCCCCATCAATACCAGTGGAAACATATCTGGTAAAAACAAAGAATTTATTACCATGCTGAAAAATGCACAGTTTTACAAAGGAGACAGCAAGAACATGCTGCAACTTGCACCGGAATCCAAAACGAACTGTATGCAGTTTTCTCACAGACAACTTGGATTATGATGGAAAATCAAGAACACAAGCGAGAAGTTTTAGATGAACGCTACATGCGCATGGCACGCATTTGGGCTGAAAACTCCTACTGCAGCCGCCGCAAAGTAGGAGCACTCATCGTCAAAAACAAAATGATTATTTCAGACGGCTACAACGGTACCCCTTCGGGATTCGAAAATGTATGTGAAGACGAAAATGGACTGACCAAACCGTATGTTCTGCATGCGGAAGCCAATGCCATCACCAAAATAGCCCGTTCCAATAACAGCAGCGAGGGAGCTACGATGTATGTCACAGCATCCCCCTGCATTGAATGTGCCAAACTGATCATTCAAGCAGGAATCAAACGCGTCGTATACGGTGAAAAGTACCGCTTGGAAGATGGATTGAACCTGCTGAAACGAGCAGATATAGAAACAGTGTATTTAAACTCTAACGAGGAAGAAAAATATGAAAAATAATTCTAACCGATTCGTACCCTTTTGGCTCGCCGTTTGTGTGGTCGTAGGCATCGCTATCGGTACCTTTTATGCCAATCGTTTTTCTGGCAACAGAATGGGAATCGTCAATACGTCATCCAGCAAGATCAATGCACTGATGCGTATCATCGATGAAAAGTATGTAGACACCATTAACGTAAATGATCTGGTAGAGAGTGCCATGCCCTTCGTTCTCTCTGAACTGGACCCTCACTCTTCATACATTCCTGCCAAGGATCTGGAAGCCGTGACAGCCGACTTGAAAGGTCACTTCAGCGGAGTGGGTATCCAATTCACCATCCAGCGAGACACCATTCATGTAAACAGCGTCATCAAAGGAGGTCCTTCTGAAAAGGTAGGATTGATGGCCGGCGACCGAATCATTGAAATTGATGATTCGACTTTTGTAGGCAAGAAAGTGACCAACGAAGAAGCGATGAAACGCTTGAAGGGTGAAAAAGGAAGCACCGTCAAATTAGGTATCTTCCGTCATGGTGAAAAAAACATCTTGCACTTTACCATCATTCGTGGTGACATTCCCAATAAGAGCGTAGATGCCGCATACATGATTAATGACAAATTCGGGTTCATTAAAATCAATAAATTCGGTGAAACGACGTATCCTGAATTGCTGTATGCATTAGCCAAGCTTTCACAGGAACAGTGCAAGGGACTTATTATCGACTTGCGTAACAATACCGGCGGTTACATGGCGGCTGCCATCCAGATGGTCAACGAATTCCTTCCCGACAATCAGCTGATTGTATATACAGAAGGAAGAAAATCTCCGCGCGAAAATTACTACTCCAACGGTACAGGAAGCAGCCAGACCATGCCTTTGGTGGTGTTAGTGGACGAAGGTTCAGCCTCAGCCAGTGAAATCTTTGCCGGTGCCATCCAAGATAATGACCGCGGCTTGATTATCGGACGACGTTCGTTCGGTAAAGGACTGGTACAGCAACCTATTGAATTCAGCGATGGTTCAGCCATTCGCCTGACTATCGCACGTTATTATACCCCATCCGGCCGATGCATCCAAAAACCTTATGAAAAAGGAAAAGGTTCTGAATACGAACTGGACTTGCTGACCCGCTTTGAACATGGAGAATTCTTCTCTGCCGACAGTATCAAGCAGAATAAAGACGAAGTCTACCAGACTCTGAAAGGAAGAACCGTTTACGGTGGAGGAGGTATCATGCCAGACATCTTCGTACCACGTGATACCACCGGCATGACCTCGTATTTCCGGAAAGCGGCCAATATGGGACTTATCATCCGATACACGTTCGATTATACCGACCAGAACCGAAGCAAGCTGCAGGAATTCCAGACTACCGACGAACTGATTTCTTTCTTGAAGAAACAAAACCTGCTTGTCAAATTTGCCTCTTGGGCAGAAAAGAAAGGTCTGAAACGAAGAAACAACTTGATGCTGGCTTCCCGAAAGCTGTTTGAATTCAGCTTATACGGTAACGTAATATACGACATGCTGGGTATGGAAGCCCTGGTGGAATATGAAAACAAAACCGATCCAACCGTTTTGAAAGCTTTGGAAGTCTTAGAAAAAGGTGAATCCCTTCCTAAAGGAAAAGAAGCAACAACCGATTCTGAAGAAAATAGTCAAGATGACGAAACAAGAATTGCGGAAAATAATCGCACAAAATAAAAAAAGCTGTTCAAAAGAACAGCTGCAAGAATGGTCTTTCAGCTTGTTAAAAAAGCTGGAAGACCATCCTGCTTTTTGCCATGCACATACCCTACTGCTTTATTATTCTCTCCCCGATGAAGTGCAGACGCATGAATTTATCGAAAAGTGGAAAGAAGAAAAAGACATCATACTTCCCGTCGTGGTGGGAGACGGTTTGCTGGAGTTAAGACGCTATAAAGGAAAACAAGATTTAGCAGTCGGAGCTTACGGGATTTTAGAACCCGCAGGAGAAGCTTTTGTAAACTTTGACACCATTGATTTGGCCATTATTCCCGGAATGGCTTTTGATGCGGAAGGCAATCGTCTGGGACGAGGAAAAGGTTTTTACGACCGACTTCTGCCCAAACTGAAAGCAACCAAAATTGGAATTTGCTTCGGTTTTCAAGTAGCTGCACATCTCCCCATTGACCCGTATGACTTTCCCATGGATGAGGTGTATACCGAAGAAGGGAAATTAAGCAAGTGATTCCGCAGAGAGTGTCCGGCAATTACCGGAAAACGATATCAGTAATCACCTGTGCCCCTACCTGGGCATTCAGATTACGAACCAACATGGCACGCTGCATCTGCAACTCTTGTCGGATGACCGAAGATGCCAGATGCACAAACAAAGTCTGGTTCTTTATATAAATATTGGTGGTGTATTTATAAATGGTAGGCCCTACCATATCTCTCCAAGCATCCACCAAGCGATATTCGTTCAAAGGCGTTTCCAACCCTTCCTGACGGAGAAATTTCCTCAAGACCTCTCCGATCTGTTCCGTATTATTCCGTTTCATCCTGTTCCTCCTTTCGTTCATGAACCATTCCATCAGCCACTTCAAAGAGTCGATAATCCCCTTCTATCTTTTTAAGGATTTGGTCCAGATGATCACGGTTCGTATCTGTAATGAAAATCTGTCCGAAGGCATCTCCCGATACCAATTTGACAATCTGCTCCACACGAGAAGCATCCAGCTTGTCAAAGATATCATCCAAAAGGACAATAGGAGTAGTCTGGCTACCCGTACGTTTCAAGAATTCAAACTGCGACAATTTCAAGGCAATCAAAAACGTTTTGTTCTGCCCTTGCGAACCTTCTCGCTTTATCGGGAACTCTCCCAATCGCATGATCAAATCATCCTTATGAATACCTTTCAAGGAATACCCCATGATCCGGTCGCGCTGCCTGCTCTCACGTAAAATAGTCAGCAAGTCACCTTGTGACGCATGCGATTCATACGTCAAGCTAACCTGTTCCCTGTCCTGAGAGATATAAGAATAATAAGATTGGAAAATAGGAACAAACTCCTGAATGAACTGCTGCCGCTTCCGATAGACGACCTCGCCGGAAGCAGCCATCATCTCCTCCCATACATTCATCAATTCCTCTTCCGGCTCCACATCTGCTTTTAAAAGAGTATTGCGCTGAAGCATGGCCTTGTTGTACCGAATCAAGGCCTCCAAGTATTCACGGTCAAACTGAGAAATCACCACATCGATGAATTTTCTACGTTCTTCACTCCCTCCAGCAATCAGTTGTGAATCAGCAGGAGAAACCATTACAAGAGGAATCAGTCCGATATGATCTGAAAGTCGCTGGTACTCTTTCTTGTTCCGTTTAAACTGCTTCTTCTGGCGACGCTTCAATCCACAATACACCTCTTCAGGTTCCCCAGCTTCAGTTTCATAATGCCCATGAAGCACAAAAAAATCTTCACTATGCAAAATATTCTGAGAATCCACAGGATTTGTGGCACTTTTACAGAAAGAGAGATAATATACAGCATCCATCAAGTTGGTTTTCCCCATTCCATTTTGTCCGATGATGCAATTCATCTTAGGAGAAAAAGAAAGCTCCACTTGGTCCAGATTTTTGTATTTAAGTATTGAAATGCGTTTAAGCCACATAGCTAGTTCTCTTAGATATTCAAATTCATAACAGCTGGAAATTTTCCCGAACCGTTCACACCAAAGACACCGACAGACCGAATCCATCCCAAGAAAAGGAAACAGATTCTTCTTCTTTGTTTTCGTCTCTACAAGAAGCTATACCGCTTGACTGCTTAAGACACAAGCACTTACACCAAAAGCATAAGCACTGCCATTTCCCAGTCTTCTCTTTGCGTGAACATTCAAGATAAATCCCAACCCAATAAAAGGTATTCACCAAAATAAACGTCGTACAAAAATAACAATAAAAGCAGTATGGATAAAAAAACATGGCTACAAATTTCATTTATAAGCATAAATAACTTACTTTTGCTGAGCGAAAAAAGCTTTATAATGATAAATAATAAAATCAAATAAAAATGACTCAACAAAAAAACACTCAGGATCCATTGAATGTGGATGAAGCACTCAGCTCGTCTGAAGCGTTCTTATTAAAGAACAAGAATGTATTATTAGGTGCAGTTATCGCTTTTGTGGTTGTCGTATGCGGCTACATGGGATACAAACATTTCATTTCTGAACCTAATGAATTGAAAGCTTCTGAATCAATCTTTAAAGGAGAGCAATATTTTAACGGAGCGAACTACGAATTGGCCCTCAATGGTGACAGTCTCGGTTATGCAGGCTTCCTCAAAATTGCAGATGAATTCAGCAGCACTAAAGCTGGAAATCTAGCTACAGCTTACGCAGGTATCTGCTATGCTCAATTAGGCAAGTATGAAGAAGCAACAAAGTATTTGAATCAATTCAGTGCTGATGACCAGCTTGTAGCTCCAGCAGTCATGGCTACAATGGGCAATTGCTACGCACAGCTTGGCCAGTTAGATAAAGCTGCTTCTGCATTGGTGAAAGCTGCAGACAAAGCTAACAGCAACGCATTGAGCCCACTTTACCTGATTCAGGCTGGACAGCTTTATGAAAAGCTCGGCAAAAATGCTGAAGCAATCGAAGCTTACAAATTGGTTAAAAGCAAATACGCCAATTCATTCCAGGCTATAGACATCGACAAATATATCGAACGTGCTTCTATCAAATAAAGCAAAGAACGAATCAAGTACATAATACAAGCACGATTTCGCATTGCGCACGGTCTACCTATGGCTCCGTGAGATATTGCGAAATCGTGCTTTTCTTTTTTATAAACCCTTTTAATTCTATTATAGTATGGCAACAGCTTTACACAACTTATCAGACTATGATTTTAATTCAGTACCCGATGCATCAGCTATGCGCTTCGGCATTGTAGTTTCTGAATGGAACAGTAACATTACAGGTGCTTTGTTGGAAGGTGCAGTAACAACCTTGAAAAAACACGGCGCAAAGGATGAAAACATCATTGTACAAACAGTTCCGGGCAGTTTCGAACTAACTTTCGGCTCTTCACAACTTATCAAAAGCGGAAAAGTGGATGCAGTCATCGCTTTAGGCTGCGTAATTAAAGGAGATACCCCACATTTTGACTATGTTTGTGCCGGAACGACCCAAGGATTGGCTTATTTGAACGCAACTACCAATGTACCAGTTATTTACGGTCTTATTACGACCAATAATCTACAGCAAGCCATCGACCGCGCAGGGGGTGTTTTAGGCAATAAAGGAGACGAATGTGCAATTACTGCAATAAAAATGTTCGATTTTATTTGCAGATTAAAAAAATAGTTGTACCTTTGCATCGCAATTGAGAGAGGAACCTACTACAATAGCTAATCAATCAAGAGCGCAAGAGCGAACGGGCAAATACCAGAGTGGCCAAATGGGGCAGACTGTAAATCTGCTGTCTTTCGACTTCGGTGGTTCGAATCCATCTTTGCCCACAAGACTAGCAAAACTTAAGTGTAAGTTTGAGATTGCTAATTGATAGATTTATTTTTTGGGCAAATACCAGAGTGGCCAAATGGGGCAGACTGTAAATCTGCTGTCTTTCGACTTCGGTGGTTCGAATCCATCTT
>RCNI01001042.1_pt1 | contig 15786 bp, 14 predicted proteins | sample 2041151 | NCBI WGS metagenome assembly RCNI01 (sample SAMN09708214, study PRJNA481090) | feces metagenome | isolation source: feces | place: Antarctica: Albino Rookery | reverse complement strand
AAATAAAAATCGCTGTATAACCGCTTCGCAAGGAAGTTCGGATATACAGCGCTTCTTTTCTTAAAAAGGGTGATTTGACACACCCCCTTATTATTTTATTGCTCAAATTTATTTCATGTGAATGGTATAGCTTCTGTAGCCGTATATCATCACCACGATAAAACAGATAAAAGGCAATATAAAAGAAACATTTACTGCGGGCATTCCCCATATCGTATGACAATCGATGATGGCTGCCTGCAAAGGAGGCATTACAGAACCGCCAAGGATAGCCATGATAAGTCCTGCCGCACCAAATTTCGCATCATCTCCCAAACCTTGCAAGGCAATACCGTAAATGGTCGGGAACATCAATGACATACACATGGATACTCCCACCAGACAATACAATCCCCAAATATCCTGGAAACCGATAACTCCTGCTGTCAGCACCGCACCGCCAATTGCCAACGTCATCAACAATCTGCCGGGAGAAACATATTTCAGCAAGAAAGTACAGACAAAGCGGCTGATACAGAAAATACCCATTGCCACAATATTATATTGCTGCGAAAGTATTTCACCTTCCTGCTCCGTCATCCCTTGATTTACAAAGACACGGGTACCATACTGGATGATGAATGTCCATGCCATAATCTGTACCCCAACATAAAAGAACTGCGCGATAACCCCTTCACGATAACGCGGAATAGAGAAAATACGCTTCAACGCATGTCCTAAATGCAATGAATGGTCAGTATCGGCATTCTTTGGCATCTTCGTAAAGCGGATAATCAGGAAAAGCACTAACACTACCAATCCGACAACCACATACGGCATAATCAACACCTGCAGGTCGGCCTGCTTCACTGCCTCAAATTCCTCCATTGACAACTCTGCCCGTTCGGCAGTACTCATCGGATTCAAGCGGGATTGTATGAAATACATCGCTGCAAACATACCCAACAAAGAACCTATCGGATTGAAAGCCTGTGCCAAGTTCAAGCGTCGGGTTGCTGTCCGCTCATCACCCATGCTTAAAATATAAGGATTCGAACTTGTCTCCAGAAACGACAGTCCGCAAGTCAATATAAAATAGGCGATCAGGAAGGGATAATAAAAGCCCAGCATACTGGCCGGAATAAAGAGCAAAGCTCCTAAAGCGTAAAGTCCCAATCCTAAAAGGATTCCCGCTTTATATGAATATTTTCTGATAAAAAGTGCTGCCGGGAAAGCCATCACGAAATATCCTCCGTAGAAAGCCAGCTGGACCAAAGCCCCATCTGTCACACTCATCCGGAAAATCTTGGAAAAAGCTTTGACCATCGGATTTGTGATATCATTTGCAAATCCCCAAGCAAAAAAAAGTATCGTAACCAATACGAAAGGAAGAATCAAATTCCTTGGCACCAAAGATGCTTTTGAAGACATATTTATTCTGATTTTAAGTAAGTTAATAAGTTTTATTCATACAAGCGGCCTGTACTTTTATATTTCCTACAGCAGTGGCTTCTGCATCTCCACACACCACTTTAGCTCCGGTCAACTCTTCAGTCAAACGGTTCAGAAGACGATTGCGGGAACCTCCACCAACAATATAAATAGTATCAATCTTACGTCCGGAACATTTCTCCAGCAATCGTTTTACCTCTGCATACTTATGTGCCAGGGAAAGCACAACACAGCGAACAAATTCACCTTGTGTCCGGGGAACCTGCAAACCATGCTCATCACAATATGCACAAATCGCACGTCCCATACTGTCAGGATTGTTAAAGCAAACGTCATCAACATTTACTACCGAAGCAATATCACTTTGTTCAGCCTCATCTATCAGCTCTGCGTATGTCCGTTTGGTTCCTGCCTGCTCCCACTCTTTCATCAGATTTTGCAACAACCACAAACCGGTGATATTACGCAGGAAACGGATATGTCCATCTACAGTGCCCTCATTCGTAAAATCACTTTTCATCGCCTCTTCCGTCAATATCGGTCTGTCAGTTTTTATACCCATCAATGACCATGTACCGGAACTGATAAAAGCCCAGTTGTCCCCTGTCGCTTCAATTGAGGCGACAGCACTTGCCGTGTCATGCGAACCGACAGCTATCACTTTTACACCTTTTCCCCCCACTTCATCTGTCACCTCATCCGATAATTCACCGATGACACTTCCTGCCGATACGATTTTCTGCATCAGATGACGAGGAAGACCCAACTTTTCAAACACCTCATCAGCCCATTCATGCTTTACATGATTAAAAAGCTGTGAAGTAGAAGCGATTGAAAACTCATTCAAGGCCTTACCGGTCAGAAAATAATTAAACAGGTCAGGAGTGAAAAGCAATTTATCAGCCACTTGCAAGGCAGGGTCATTTGCAAGCACCATACTATACAATTGAAAAGCCGTGTTAATCTCCATAAACTGATTGCCAGTCAAGGCATACAATTTCTCTTTCGGAATCACACGGAAAGCTTTTTCCAACATTCCGGCCGTACGGGCATCCCGATAACACACCGGATTAGCTACCAAATGTCCCTGTCTGTCTATCAAACCGAAATCCACACCCCAAGTATCCACACCGATACTTACAATATCATCGTACTTATCAAATGCTTTCCTCAAGCATTTTTCAACTCGGCAAACAAAGACAGGAAATCCCAATATACAACGCCTCCCAAGCGAATCTGACGATTCGGAAAACGATGCACCTCTTCCAACTCAATGGAATCAGTACGAACAGTCCCGACGATCACCCGTCCACTGCCCGCACCGAAATCTGTTGCGATATATCTCATAAGCGTGTCAGCATTACTGAATTTTTCCCAAAATATATTTGTCGAGGTCGTCAATCTCCTCTTGGGTCAAAGTCGTGTAACTCATTCCTGAACGTACGATAATCTCGCAAGCCATCTCCAAGAACTCCGCTTTTTCGATAACATCATTAAAATCCTTACCGACAAACACCTGACCATGTTTTTCCAAAATCACAGAATCATGATTTTTCATTGCATCCATAACAGCTGCTGCCAACTCAGGAGAACCCGGGCGGTAATAAGGCACCATCGCAATTTCACTACCACAATGGCATGGCAATTCTGCTGTTACATTGAAATTCGTCGGCTTATTTTTCATACATGCAACCGTTGTTGCAAATATACTTTGGCAATGCAACACCGTATTAACCTCCGGACGATTACGCAAAATACCCAGATGGAAAGTACTTTCCATTGAAGGTTTCACGCCGTTCAGCGATGTTCCGTCTGCTATCCGGCAAATAGCAACCTGCTCCTTGCGCAATTCAGGCACCCATGAACCGGTACCGGACACCAAAGCAACACCACCAATACGCCAAGATAAATTTCCACTACTGCAACGGGTCAATCCACGTGCTCCGACTTTGTGGGCAGCTGCCAAAAACTGTTCTATTTGTTGTTCTGTTATTTCCATCATTCAATTGTTTAAAACAAATAAGGAGGAGCCTTTGCAGACACCTCCTATATCAAATTATATTTATTTATAAAGAGCTCCGTAATTCTGACATGCTCTATAATCTGCACCTTCCGGATCCATTCCAAAAGCATTCCATGCACTCGGACGGAAGATCTTATTTCTATCTACATTATGCATGCAAACAGGGATTCTCAACATAGATGCCAAAGTAATCAAATCAGCACCGATATGTCCATAACTGATAGCGCCATGGTTTGCACCCCAATTATTCATCACTGAATATACATCCTTGAATGCACCCTCTCCTGTCAAACGAGGAGCGAACCAAGTGGTAGGCCATGTTTTGTCAGTACGTTCATTAAGAACCTTGTGAACCTCCGGATCCAAGTCTACAGTATATCCTTCTGCCAATTGCAGGACAGGTCCCAGACCTTTTACAATGTTTACACGCATCATGGTTACAGGCATTCCACCCTTAGAAAGGAAATTGGAAGAGAAACCACCACCACGGAAGTAATCGCGGTTAGCAGGATACCAGGTTGTTGCTTTCAAGCACTTCTCGGCCTCCTCTTCTGTTATTTCCCAGAAAGGTTTCATAGCCGGCTGTCCGTTACGGCCCTCTTCACCACTGCCATCCAATGTTGCAGCACCGGAGTTGATCAAATGGATAATTCCATTGGCAGCAGCTCCAGTCAATTTTTTACCGGTCACACGCTCTACAGCCTCTGGGCTCCAATAAGTACGGACATCGGCAAATATCTGTGCCGTGTTAGACAACAATTTGCCAAACATCATGGCCACACCGTTCAAAGAATCGTTCTCCGTAGCAAAAGCAAACGGTTCGCGAACACCGTTCCAGTCAAAAGAAGTGTTCATAAAAGCTTCCGCGAAATCACCATTAGGGAAATGGTCTGTCCACTGACGCTGACCCTGGAAACCTCCCAAAATAGCATTGTGACCCAAAGACTCTTCCTTGAAGCCCAACTCTTTTAATTTTGCATTTCCACACATCAAATCGCGGAAAATCATAAACATCTTTACAACATATTCCCAATCTGCATCCAATTCCTTACGGCTCTTGCGCTTTTCAGGAATATTAAAGTCTGTCCCTTCATTCTTCTTGCAATATTTTTCAACCCATGCCAATGCTTTAGCATACTCTTCCTTATCATAGATACCTTCATCGATACGGCGTACAATCTCGCTCATATCCACCTGTTCGTTACGCATTCCCAGATAGGTCTGGAAGAAGTCAGCATTCACTATACTGCCGGCGATACCCATTGCTACATTACCGATAGACAGATAGCTCTTTCCACGCATAGTAGCAACTGCAACACCCGCTCTTGCAAAGCGCAACAATTTTTCTTTAACATCTTCAGGAATACTTTTATCGTCAGCATCCTGCACATCATGTCCATAAATACCAAAAGCAGGCATACCTTTCTGTGTATGGCCTGCCAAAGCAGCAGCCAGATATACAGCCCCCGGACGTTCAGTACCATTAAATCCCCAAATGGCCTGAGGCATACGGGAATCATAATCAATGGTCTCGCTACCATAACACCAGCACGGAGTCACAGAAATCACCACTCCAACACCTTCTTTACGAAACTTCTCAGCACAAGCTGCAGCTTCCGGCACACGACCGATGGTAGAATCGGCAATCACACATTGCACCGCAGTTCCATCGCTATATTTCAACTCACTGCTGATCAAATTTGCCACATTCTTTGCCATATCCATCGTTTGCTCTTCCAACGATTCACGCACACCGCCTTGACGACCATCAATGACCGGACGGATTCCCACTTTCGGATACTCTCCGATAAATCTTGCTTGCTTTGTCATAACATTATGTTTTAATCAATATATATCTTCTTCGTTGAAGAAAAAGTCATCTTTTCTACATCACCACAAATATAAAATTTTACAATGAAATACCACTATAAAAAGTTTTTTTTATCACAATAATCGAGGCCTTCTTTTAGAAAGGCATATCTGCCTCTAAATATACCCTCACGATTCGATTTTTCCACAAACAAATGCAAGATTGAGAAGTTTTGCCTACTTTTGTGAAAAGTAAAAACATGAACAAGAAAATAATCAGCAATGCCCACATCATTACGATGAATGCCGGCATGGAAATCATTCCCAACGGCAGCATACTGATAGAAGGGGGACAAATCAAAGAAATATCATCCGGGACATTGTCGGATCCGGATGCTGAAATAACCGATGCTCACGGCATGTATATCCTGCCAGGATTCATCAACACGCACAACCACCTGCCAATGACAATGCTGCGGGGATATGCCGATGACCTGCCACTGCACACATGGCTGACAAAGCATATTTTCCCGGCAGAAGCCCGTTTGGTAAACGAACACAACGTCCGCATCGCCACCCGCCTGGCATTAGTGGAAATGATAAAATCAGGCACGACCTGCTTCAACGACATGTATTTTTTCGAAGATGCCATCGCCGAAGAAGCACGTAAAGCCGGGATGCGCGGAGTTGTCGGAGAATCCCTTATCGATTTCCCGACCGCCAGTTTCAAGAACCTTAAGGAAGGAATTGAACTTTCTGAAAGACTGATACACAAATGGCAAAAAGACAGCTTGATACATCCGGCCATCTGTGCCCATGCACCCTACACCTGCTCATCCGATACGCTGAAACAGGCCAAAGCCCTTGCAGACAAGCATGACATACTCCTACAATTGCATCTGGCAGAGACCCGCAAAGAAGTAGAAGACATACAGGCCCGTACCGGCAAACGGCCGGCCGAGTATCTCTATTCCATCGGTCTGCTTGACTCGAATGTTATTGCCGCCCATTGTGTATGGCTCTCTCCTGAAGAAATATCCCTGATGGCAAAGAGCGGTACCTCTATCGGCCACTGCCCCAAAAGCAATCTGAAATTATCCAGCGGAATAGCCCCCATTGATGCCTGTATCAAAGCAGGAGTAACCGTAGGTATCGGTACAGACGGCACTGCCAGCAACAATTCGCTTGATATGGTAGAGGAGATGCGCTTTGCTGCCCTCTTGGCCAAAGTGGTGGATTATAACCCGGAAGCCGTAAATGCACAGACAGCCCTTCGAATGGCAACTATAGAAGGAGCCAAAGCTCTCGGCCTGGACCATATCACCGGATCATTGGAAACAGGTAAAAGTGCAGACCTGATTCTTGTACATGCCGATGCATCCAATATGCAACCGATATATGACGAGTATTCTGCCATTGTCTATGCCATGAATAGTAAAAACGTATATTCCACCATGGTACACGGCGAATGGCTGATGCAGGGCCGCCAGCTCAAAACCATTGACAAAGATGCCGCAATTGAAGAAATCAAACAGTTGAAAACAGATAATCTCAAACAATTATGATAGAAAAAACACTTTTTGGAGATTTCGAAGAGAAATACACCGACTACAAAACAGCCGAGATAGCCATTTTACCGGTTCCCTATGATGGGACCAGTACCTGGATTAAGGGTGCCGACAAAGGCCCGCAAGCCTTGTTGGAAGCATCATTCAACTTGGAGTTCTATGACATTGAAACAGAATCCGAAGTATTCAAAAAAGGGATTGCAACATTGGATGCCGTAACAGAAGATTCCTCTCCTGAAGCGATGACCGATGAAGTGGAACGCCGCATGAACACCATTCTGGATGACAAGAAATTTCCGGTTCTTATCGGTGGCGAGCACTCAGTAAGCGTAGGTGCTTTCCGCGCTATCGCCAAACACTATGACAATTTTTCTATCCTACAACTGGATGCACACTCCGACATGCGCGACGAATACGAAGGCTCTCCCTACAACCACGCCTGTGTCATGGCAAGAGGCAAAGACATCACCCCCAGCGTTGTACAAGTGGGAATCCGAAGCTCTGCCATCGAGGAGAAACATAACATTGATCCGGAACGTATTTTCTATGCACATGAAATAAAAGAATTGGGAGACACCACCTGGATGTACGAAATATCCCAAAAACTTCTTGACAATGTATACATCACCATTGACCTGGATGTACTGGACCCGGCTTATATGCCTTCCACGGGGACTCCGGAGCCGGACGGCTTGAACTACCGCAACGTGCTGACACTATTGAAACTTATCAATGAACGCCACAATATTATCGGTCTCGACGTGGTTGAGCTATGTCCCAATGCAGCCAATAAAGCTCCTGATTTTCTGGCTGCAAAACTCATCTATCAATTCTTAAGTTTCAGATTCAAATAACTGGTATGTTCACCGATTTAATTGTCATAATAACAGCAGCCGTATCGATAATCTGTTTCAACAACTATCAGTTGTTTGAACGTTTATCCCTAAAGCCTTTCCGTGTCGTACAACATCAGGAATGGTGGCGTATCATCACACATGGATTTGTACATGCCGATTGGGTACACTTATTGGTGAACATGTTTACATTTTGGTCGTTCGGCGGCCATATCGAAACGGTATTCGGATATTTGGGATTTGGCAAATGGGCTTTTTTCACTCTTTATTTCGGAGGGATGGTTGCAGCCTCCATTTCCGATGTCATACACTACCGGAATACAGAAAACTACACCTCCATAGGGGCTTCCGGAGCTGTATCTGCAGTTCTTTTTGCCTCTATCTTTTTCAATCCCTGGGATAAGATACTGTTATTTGCCATCATTCCTATTCCCGGCATTCTGTTTGGAGTGGTATATCTCGCATATTGCCAATATATGGCACGCCAAGGAGGTGACAATATCAATCACAACGCCCACTTCTACGGAGCGGTATTCGGCTTTCTCTTTCCCATACTGCTGGAGCCGAAACTGATTCAGGTATTCCTAAGCCATTTTTAGCCCCAAAGGATATCCGATAAAGAAAAACTTGCCTTGCAGTTTATGAAAACATTCCACAACTGCAAGGCAAGTTTTTTTATTGACAAACGGCATCAGCTGCCATTATCAGCTCTTTATCTAATGCGTCCGTCTACTGCTCCAAGTAGGTATATCCATACAGTCCTGAACGGTAATTAGACAGGAACTCACGTCCCTCTTCCGGAGAAATGATTCCCTTCTTCACGGAAGACATCACCCAAACTTCAACAGTACGGGCCATACGTTTCGGAGTAAACTGAACATATTCCAAAACATCTGCCACTGTTTCACCTTCAATCACCTTATCAATGACATACTCGCCGTTTTTCACTTTGATATGTACAGCGTTTGTATCACCGAACAAATTGTGCAGGTCACCCAAAATCTCCTGATATGCACCGACAAGGAATACTCCCAAATAATAAGGTTCCTTATTGTTCAATTCATGAACAGGCAAATGATAAGAGAAATTACGGGTAGATATGAAGTTGTTGATTTTTCCATCCGAATCACAAGTGATATCTTGAATTGTTGCCGATTTTGTCGGCTGTTCATTCAAGCGGGACAATGGGATGATCGGGAAAATCTGGTCAATTGCCCAAGAATCCGGTAATGACTGGAACAATGAAAAGTTACAGAAATATTTATCCGGCAACATCTTCGCAATTTTCTTCAATTCATCCGGAGCATGCTTGGTCGCATCTGCCATCTCATATACTTCGCGGGCGACAGACCAGAACAACCGCTCAACCTGAGCCCGGGTATTCAAATCTATCAAGCCTAAATTAAACAGATTCAGGGCATCTTCACGACATTGCAATGCATCGTGCCAGGTCTCCAGCAATCTCGGCTGATTCAGGTTATCCCACAACTCATACAATTCCTTGACCAACTCGTGTGCATTTTCATCAATTTCCTCCGCTTCGTCAAAAGCAGGCAAACTGGTACTGGCCAAAGCCTCAAACACCAATACGGAATGATGAGCCGTCAACGAACGTCCCGACTCAGTAATGATATTCGGCTGGGGCAACTCGTTTTTTTCACAAACGTCCACAATGGATGATACCGCATCATTCACATATTCCTGAATAGAGTAGTTCATACTATTGGACGTAGCCGAACGGGTCCCGTCATAATCAACTCCCAGTCCACCACCTATATCTACAAAATTAATGTTGTACCCCATCCTCTTCAACTGCACATAAAACTGTGACGCCTCTTTCAGGGCAGTCTTGATACGACGGATATTGGTCACCTGACTGCCTATATGGAAATGGATCAACTGCAGACAATCTTCCATTTTATTCTTTCCCAACAAATCCAATGCTTCCAACAGCTCGCTGGAATTGACACCGAATTTACTTACATCCCCTCCTGACTCTTCCCATTTTCCGCTACCGGAACTTGCCAATTTGATGCGGATTCCGATATTAGGACGTACACCCATTTTCTTGGCCAGACTGGCAATGATTTTCAATTCCACCAGTTTTTCCACTACCAGAAAAATCCGCTTGCCCATCTTTTGGGCCAACAGAGCCAATTCTATATAACTCTCGTCCTTATAGCCGTTACATATAATCATCGCATCCTCATCTATGTCGATAGACAGGACAGCATGCAATTCCGGTTTGGAACCTGCCTCCAAGCCGATATTGAACTTATTGCCATGACTGACGATTTCCTCTACAACAGGACGCATCTGATTCACCTTTATAGGATAAATGATGAAATTCTTGGCTGTATAGCCATACTCCTGCGCAGCAGCTTCAAAACAATTGGATATTTTCTCTATCCGGTTATCCAAAATATCCGGGAATCTTAAAAGTACCGGAGCAGCCACATCGCGCACCTGTAACTCTTCCATCAATTCCTTTAAATCAATCGAAAGACCACCTACCTTAGGTGTCACTGCTACATGCCCTTTTTCATTGATTGAAAAATAATTCAGCCCCCAACCATTGATATTGTACAGTTCAGCTGAATCCTCAATACTCCATTTTCTCATTTCTACGTTTTGATAGCAATTATATAAAGATTCTAAACCTCTGCAAAACTAAGGTAATTAATTGACAATTAAAAGACATGATCGCCTTTGTTTACATTTTTTCTATACCCTCGATTCCGTTGCGCGACATTATCAGACAGAAACGCTTGTAATCGACATTATCGTCATTTCTTAATTGCAACAAGAAATTGATATAGTAAATGCGCTCACCATTAATGATTTCATAACCTCCCATATCTTTCGGAATAGCTATCGGAACCTCGGGATTTTCCATTTTCAATATAAATGAAGAGACATTGAAGCGTAAGATATCATGGATTCCGGAAACATCATATTGGGTGTTTTCATCCAGTTCTTGCCCGTCAATCCGCACCAACGTCCGGTACAGGATGATTTTTTCAGCCATATGGCGATTATTGGCATCCAGGATATCCGAACGGTTGCGCATCGCCATCACCTCATCAGGCACCCGATTGTCAGTTATGAAATCCACCCCCTCTTTGATCCAACCGATAGGTTTGTCTTTTATGCTGATAGTTGTCTTGTTATCAAAATACTTCTTGGCAAGACGGTGTACAAAATAGTAACGGGTCAACTCCTTGATTCTATCTTTCAACATATAGCTGACTACCAAGGCCACAAACAAAGGCATAGTAAAATTTCCATACTTCTGCTGGAATGAAAATGATATCAAGGTGGCAAAAATCATAGAAATACCGGCAGCGATACAGAAATAAAGCTGTTCTGCCATCGCCCCGTCCTTCTTCCTACTGGCTCTTAAAAACAAATGGCTTTCAGTATATTGGCGCAACATCCTTCGTCGGAACAAGGCAATCCGGTTGCCGTTGTGACTGTTCCTTTCCATCACCAGATACCCTCCGGAGCGACGATAGGCAATCTCTTCACGCACCATCTGCAAGAGACGCCCCTCCACCAGGACAAAGCATTCCTTGTCTTTTTTCTTGAGTCGTTCCAACAGACGGAAGGTATACATCTCAATCTGATTGGACAAAAACTCATCACCGAAACTATAGAACACCTGCATATCTTTCCCGCCCCCCTCTACAGGCAGCATATCCCGCAAATTCCGGTATCGGGCCACGATGTTTTTTGATCGCCGGATATAGGCATCCACGGCTTTAAGACGCCTTTCAAGGACAGAATAACGCCACACCCTATCAACCTCCCTTCGCAGAGCGCTTTTTGTTATCGAACAGAACATCTTCACCTGATATTCCGCTTCAGCCAAATTTTCCGGAGTCCCGTCAACATACAACTCATTCAGCGCAACCTTCAGAAACTGAAACGGCAACGCATTTTCATCAGCCACTTCCTTGAGGGAATAAATAGGAGTAATCAGACGGATATTCGATTTTACATCCCGATAGAACTGCTCCTTTGTATAGGTATCCTGATTTATATCCAGGTTATTGGGCACAAACATCCACATATTTAGCATGAAATCGCTATGCGGCTTATCTTTGGGGGCCACATATCCGATTTTAAATTCCACCACAAAACGGTCGTGAATGCGTACCTGGACATCTATCATAACGACAATTTTATATGTACAAACATACTTAAAAAATCCGAACAGACCTCTCTCTTCCTGACGTTACAACAAATAAAAAAAGAGGGTGTATATTCTCACCCTCTTTATGTCGAGATGACTGGACTCGAACCAGCGGCCTCCACGTCCCGAACGTGGCGCGCTACCAACTGCGCTACATCTCGTTTGCGGTTGCAAATGTAATAAATGTTTCAGAAAAAAATACTACATTTGCAGAAAAATTTTTGAAATAATTTTCTACACCATGGATTCTATCAGACAAAATAAAGTTGCTCGCCTGATACAAAGAAATTTAAGCGAGATTTTCCAAAAGGAATGTAAAGAATATGCATTAGGTGCAATGCTCTCAATCACCACCGTCAGAGTGAGCCCTGACCTCTCATATGCCAAGATTTACATCAGTATTTTCCCGTCCGAACGTTCCGAAAGCGTTCTGAAGAGCCTGGATGAACACAACAGAAGCATCCGCTTCATCTTAGGGAAACATATCGGCAAACAAATGCGCATCATTCCTGAGTTACGCTTTTTTGTCGATGACAGTCTCGACTATATCGACAAAATTGACGAATTGCTGAAATAACGGTAATATGCGGTTGCCATTCTTCATCGCACGGCGCTATCTTTTTTCCAAGAAGAAACAAAAAGCCATCAATATTATCTCCGCCATCAGCGTGACAGGTGTAACAATAGGGACAACAGCCCTGATTGTTGTACTTTCTGTCTTTAACGGCATGGATATATTGTTGCAGCAGACCACCGACAGTTTCACTCCAGACTTGATTGTCTCTCCGGCAAGCGGGAAATATAGTTATTTCGATTCTTCATTTTACCGGACAATCAAAACACAGCCGGACATTGCATCCTACAGCAATGTCATAGAAGAGAAAGCCTTGGCTCGATATGAAGAGCAACTGCTGCCCGTCGTCGTAAAGGGAGTGGACAGCAGCTACGCCCACCACTCCGGTATCAGCTCCAATCTATTGGAAGGCACCTTCCAACTGCAAAACGACGGGGAATACCAAGCCATTATGGGATACGGCGTTGCGGCACATCTGCAGGCAGTTCTGCACTCATCGCATCCGATCACACTATACTACCCCGATGCGCACAAAAATGCAAGCGCCACCGCATTGAATACCAAACATGTCTATCCTGTCGCCTACTTCAGTTCACAGCAGGACATAGATGCCCAGTATGTCATTGTAGACCTACAACTTGCCAGTGAACTTTTTGACACCGGCAAACGCCTTTCCAAGGTTGAGATACGCCTGACAGACCCCTCAAAGCTACAGGCAGTCAAAGAAGAATTGTCAAAAAAACTTCCGGACACTTACCGCATCGCAGACAAATACCAACTCAATCAGGCATTTTATGCCATGATGAAATCAGAGAAATTAGCTGTATTTCTCATCCTGCTGTTCATTTTGTTCATAGCCTCCTTTAATATAGTCGGCTCTATCTCCATGCTGATTCTTGACAAGCAGGAGGACCTTACCACTTACAAAGCGGTCGGTATGACCGACAGGCAATTGGTCTCCATATTTAAAACCGAAGGCAATCTGATTACATTGACCGGCACCTTGCTCGGATTAATCATAGGTACAGGGATCTGCTTCATTCAGGAGAAATTCGGCCTCATCACTCTTGGCGACGGCAGTTATATTGTCAATGCCTATCCGGTAAAACTGGTTTTCGGAGACCTGCTGATTATTGTTGCGGTAGTCCTCTTTATCGGATACATCGCATCTTATTTCCCGGTACGCTATCTGATTCGGAAGTTATGTCGCCAAGATTTGAAACTCTAAGATTTGCAGATTAAAAAATCGGATAATATCTTTGGGTCATTGATAATGGATATATTATGAAACAACAAATTCTCGTATTATTTGCACTTTTCTTTACATGTACGGCAATAGCACAAGAAAAAGAAAAAAAAGCAGTCATTGAAACCAATTATGGCAACATGATTGTAAAGTTATACAACGACACCCCTCAACACCGGGACAATTTCATACGCCTCGCCAAAGCCAAACATTATGACGGCACCCTTTTTTATCGTGTCATCAAAGGTTTTGTCATTCAGGGAGGTTCTTCCGACAGCCGGAATGCCATCAAAGGAAGCGAAATAGGCTATGGCAAACCGATTGTCATTGATGCAGAAATAAAACCGCACCACTACCACAAAAAAGGAGCACTTGCCGCTCCCCGCCAACCGGACCGTGTAAACTTTTTCAAAGAATCAGACATTTCACAATTCTACATCGTACAAGGACGTAAATATTCTCCCAAAGAGGTGGAAATCATAGAAAAACAGGTCAATGTCCCCATCCGCCGTGCGATTCAGAAGAGATACTACACCCCTGACAAGAAAGCCATTCTAGACACCCTTCGCAAACAGAAAAAGGTGGCAGAATTTCGTAAAATCGCCAACAAGATAAAGGCAGACATCGAATTTGAATGGAATGCCAATACAGACAAAATATACATGGACGACGCCAAACGGGATGCATATATAAATCAGGGGGGAGTCCATCATCTGGACAAAGAGTACACGGTATTCGGTGAAGTCATCAAAGGATTTGACGTCATTGATAAAATTGCAGCTGTCCCGACAGACAAGAGCGACCGTCCCTTAGAAGACATTCGTATCAAGGTACGTATTATAGAAGAGTGACCATGCATATTCCTACTCGCACAACGATTATCGGTATCACCATCTTATGGACAATCATCATTTTCACACTTTGCGCATTGCCCGGGGATGCGATTCCCAATCCGCATTTTAATATTCCACACATAGACAAGATTGTACATGGGGGATTATTCTTTATTGCGTCACTGCTGCTGATATTGCCCTTGGTGTATTACAGCCACCTTCCCCGCTGGAAAGCCTATCTGATTGCCTGTATTTACACTCTCGTCTACGGAGGATTGATAGAAATATTACAGTTCTTTTTCTTCAACCGGAGCGGGGAATTATACGATTGGATTGCTGATTTCGTCGGAGCACTCATTGCCTGCCTGTGTTATCCTTTAATTTCACATGCCTTGCTCCTGAAAAAGTAATTTTCGTACTTTACCCCCTAATTTTCAATCACCGATTTTCAATTTTCAATTAAATGCCTTAGCTTTGTAACCTTGATAATCAAACGAATTGACAATGTTAGATCAGATTAACCAACTTATAGCAGAAATTGCAGGCTTTACAGCTTCCACTCCTGAAGAAGTGGAACGGTTCAGAATCAAACACTTGAGTAAAAAAGGCAGTATTGCCACTTTGTTCGACGACTTTAAAAACGTACCTAACGAACAAAAAAAAGAAATCGGCAAAGCACTGAATGAACTGAAAACAGCAGCTCTAAATAAAGTAAACGAACTGAAAGAACAATTGTGCTCGTCAGATAATGGGAAAACCGGCATAGACCTTACCATGCCCGGCGACTCCGTAAACTTAGGGGCACGACATCCGCTGTCAATAGTAAGAAACGAGATATTGAATATATTTGCCCGTCTCGGATTTACAATATCCGAAGGTCCTGAAATTGAAGATGACTGGCATGTTTTTTCCGCTCTAAACTTTCCGGAAGAACATCCCGCACGCGATATGCAGGACACCTTCTTCATTGAAAAACATCCGGACATTCTGTTGCGCACCCATACGTCTTCCGTACAGGTTCACGATATGGAAAGCCACACTCCGCCTATCCGGCTTGTAACGCCGGGCCGCGTATTCCGTAACGAGGCTATTTCTGCCCGTGCTCATTGTATTTTCCACCAGATTGAGGCATTATATATCGACGAAAACGTATCGTTTGCCGACCTGAAACAGACTTTGACCTACTTTGCCAAAGAATTGTTCGGAGCAGATACCCAGATCCGTTTGCGTCCGTCCTATTTCCCCTTTACAGA
>RCNI01001041.1_pt1 | contig 15802 bp, 29 predicted proteins | sample 2041151 | NCBI WGS metagenome assembly RCNI01 (sample SAMN09708214, study PRJNA481090) | feces metagenome | isolation source: feces | place: Antarctica: Albino Rookery | reverse complement strand
GAGCTGTACCCCGGTAAGGGCGGCCAGCTGGTGCGCAGCGCCGGCAACATGGCTCAGCTGATGGCTAAGGAGAATGGTTACGCTCTGGTTCGTCTGCCTTCCGGCGAGATGCGCAACATCCCGCTGAACTGCATCGCTACTGTCGGTCAGGTTGGCAACGTGGATCACGAGAACGTGAACCTGGGTAAGGCTGGCCGCCGCCGTCACATGGGCTGGCGTCCTACCGTTCGTGGTTCTGTCATGAACCCCTGCGATCACCCCCATGGTGGTGGTGAGGGCAAGTGCCCGGTTGGCCGTCCCGGTCCTGTTACCCCCTGGGGCAAGCCTGCTATGGGTTACAAGACTCGCAAGAACCACAATCGCTCTGACAAGTTTATTGTCAAGCGTGCGAAAGACTAAGAGAGGAGAACGAACATGGGTAGAAGTCTGAAAAAGGGACCTTACGTCCTGCCTGTTCTGCTGAAGCGCGTGCAGGAGATGAACGCTGCTGGTGAAAAGCGCGTTCTGAAAACCTGGAGCCGTTCCTCCACCATTTTCCCCGACTTTGTTGGTCACACCTTTGCAGTCCATGATGGCCGCAAGCATGTGCCCGTATACGTCACCGAAGATATGGTTGGCCACAAGCTGGGCGAGTTCGCCCCCACCCGTACCTTCAAGGGCCACGCCGGTTCCAAGACCGGTAAGTAAGGATAAGGAGGAGAAAGCAATGGAAGCTAGGGCACATCTTAGATACGCCCGCATCAGCCCCCGTAAGGTTTCGGTTGTTCTGGATCTGATCCGCAACCAGCCTTTGGATAAGGCGCTGGCTATTCTGCAGTACACCCCGAAGGCCGCCTGCGAGCCCCTTCTGAAGTTGGTGAAATCTGCCGCCGCTAATGCGGAAAACAACCACAACATGGACAAGAACAGCCTGTACGTGGCCGAGTGCTTCGTCACTCCCGGCCCCACCCTGAAGCGCATTCGTCCCCGCGCACAGGGCCGTGCATTCCGCGTCCTGAAGCGCACCAGCCACATCACTGTTGTGCTGAAAGAGAAAGAGTAAGGAGGTAAACACAATGGGCCAGAAAGTCAATCCCCACGGCATTCGCGTGGGTGTCATTAAAGATTGGGACAGCCGCTGGTTTACTTCCAAGAAGGAATTCGGCGACACCCTGGTTGAGGACTACAAGATCCGTAAGCAGCTGAAGAAGCAGCTGTTCGGCGCTGGTGTCCCCAAGATCGAGATCGAGCGTACCGTTGACAGCCAGTCCGGTGCTCCCCGCCTGAAGGTCAGCATCTGGTGCGCAAAGCCCGGTATGGTCATCGGCAAGGGTGGCGCTGAGATCACCAAGCTGCAGGATCAGCTCAAGAAGATGACCGGTAAGGATGTTAACGTTAACATCATCGAGGTCAAGAACATTGATACCAATGCTCAGCTGGTTGCTGAGAACATTGCAGGCCAGCTGGAGCGCCGTATCGGCTTCCGCCGCGCTATGAAGCAGTGCATGGGCCGTGCTATGATGCGCGGTGCTAAGGGTATCAAGACTCAGGTGTCCGGCCGTCTGGGCGGCGCCGACATCGCTCGCGTTGAGACCTATCACGAGGGCACCATTCCTCTTCAGACCCTGCGTGCCGACATCGACTACGGCTTTGCAGAGGCTGCTACCACCTACGGCCGCATCGGCGTTAAGGTTTGGATCTACAGCGGCGAAGTTCTGAAGGGTGCTAAGCCCGTCGCTGAGCGTGAAAACAATCGCGGCTTCCGCCGTGATCGCAAGGAAGGAGGCAACAAGTAATGTTACTGCCTAAGCGCGTTAAATATCGCCGTGTACACCGTGGCCGCATGAAGGGCAAGGCTATGCGCGGCAACACCGTGAACCAGGGCCAGTACGGCCTTGTTGCTCTCGAGCCCGGCTGGATCGATTCCCGCCAGATCGAGGCCGCTCGTATCGCCATGACCCGTTACATCAAGCGTGGCGGTAAGGTTTGGATCAAGATTTTCCCTGACAAGCCCGTTACTGAGAAGCCTGCTGAGACCCGCATGGGTTCCGGTAAAGGTTCTCCCGAGTACTGGGTGGCAGTTGTTAAGCCCGGCCGCGTGCTGTTCGAGCTGGCTGACGTCGACGAAGCTGTCGCACGTGAGGCTCTGCGTCTGGCTATGCACAAGCTGCCTGTCAAGTGCAAGTTCGCTAAGCGCGAAGATGAAGCTAAGGAGGGTGGCGAAGAATGAAAGCTGCTGAGCTGCGCGATATGAGCGCCAAAGAGCTGAATGAAAAACTGGCTGAGCTGAAGCAGGAGCTGTTTAACCTGCGCTTTCAGCACGCCATCAACCAGCTGGAAAACCCCGGCCGGATCGAAATCGTTAAAAAGGACATTGCCCGTGTGCTGACTGTCCTTGCCGAGAAAGCGTAAAGGAGGTTAAACGATGGAAGAGCGTAATCTGAGAAAGACCCGCGTGGGCACTGTCGTGTCCGACAAGATGGATAAGACCATCGTGGTTGCCGTTAAGGATAGCGTGCAGCACCCCCTTTATAAGAAGATCCTGAAGCGCACTGTGAAGTTCAAGGCCCACGACGAAAATAACGAGTGTGGCGTTGGCGACCGTGTCATGATCATGGAGACCCGTCCTCTGTCTAAGGACAAGCGCTGGCGCATGGTCAAAATCATCGAGAAGGCGAAATAAGCCTCGACTTTGAAAGGAGGATCTGGCAATGGTTCAGATGCAAACTTATCTCAAAGTAGCCGACAACACCGGTGCCAAAGAGTTAATGTGCATTCGTGTGCTGGGCGGTTCCCGCCGGAGATATGCGAACATCGGTGACGTTGTGGTGGCATCCGTTAAGAAGGCTGCTCCCGGCGGTACCGTTAAGAAAGGCGACGTGGTCAAGGCTGTGATCGTTCGCAGCAAGCATGGCCTGCGCCGTGATGACGGCAGCTACATCCGTTTTGACGAGAACGCTGCTGTTATTATCCGTGAAGACAAAAACCCGAGAGGCACCCGTATCTTTGGACCAGTCGCCCGCGAACTGCGCGAGAGCGGCTACCTGAAGATCTTGAGCCTGGCTCCGGAATCGCTGTAAGGAGGTTTTAAGAATGAACAATATTCATGTTAAAACCGGCGACAACGTTATGATCATCAGCGGCAAGGACAAGGGCAAGACCGGTAAGGTGTTGGCTGTCAGCCCCAAAGAGGGTAAGGTCATCGTTGAAGGTCTGAACATGGTCACTAAGCACGTGAAACCCCGCCGTCAGGGCGAACAGGGCGGTATCGTGAAGGCCGAGGGTGCTATCTACGCCTGCAAGGTTATGCCGGTTTGCGCTAAGTGCGGCAAGGCCACTCGCGTTGGCCACACCGTAAAGGATGGCAAGAATGTGCGCGTCTGCCGTAAGTGCGGCGCAGAACTGTAAGGAGGGAATCAACACAATGGCACGTTTGAAAGAAAAGTATGTCAGTGAGGTTGCTCCCGCCCTGATGACCAAGTTTGGTTACAAGAGCGTTATGCAGATCCCCAAGCTCGATAAAGTTATCGTGAACGTGGGCTGCGGCGACGCTAAGGACAACCAGAAGATGCTGGACGCGATCATGGGCGACATCGCTACGATCACCGGCCAGAAGCCCATCGTTTGCCGCTCCAAGAAGAGCGTTGCAAACTTCAAGCTGCGTGAAGGCCAGGCCATCGGCGTTAAGGTCACTCTGCGCGGCGAGCGTATGTACGAGTTCGTGGATCGTCTGTTCAGCGTGGCTCTGCCCCGCGTTCGTGACTTCCGTGGAATCAACGGCAACTCCTTCGACGGCCGCGGCAACTATGCTATGGGCGTTAAGGAGCAGCTGATCTTCCCCGAGATCGACTACGACAAGATCGACGCTGTTCGTGGTATGGACATCTGCTTCGTTACCACCGCAAACACCGACGAAGAGGCCAAAGAGCTGCTGAAGGCTCTGGGCGCTCCGTTCGCTAACTAAGGGAGGGTACAACTGTGGCAAAACTTTCCATGAAACTCAAGCAGCAGCAGGAGCCCAAGTTCTCTACCCGCGGTTATAACCGCTGCAAGATCTGCGGCCGCCCCCACGCTTACCTGCGCAAGTACGGCGTTTGCCGTATTTGCTTCCGTGAGCTGGCTTACAAGGGCGAGATTCCTGGTGTTAAGAAGGCATCTTGGTAAATCGCAAACAGAACATTAACGAAGAACCTTAAAGGAGGTTAGTGGCATGCATATTACTGATCCTGTTGCGGACCTGCTCACCCGCATCCGCAATGCGAGCACTGCCAAACACCCTTCTGTAGAAGTTCCCGCCAGCAACCTGAAGAAGGCGATCTGCCAGATCTTGGTTGAAGAGGGCTACATTAAGAGTGTGCAGCTGATCGAAGACAATAAGCAGGGTACCCTGCGCCTGGCTCTGAAGTATCAGGAGAACGGCGCTCCCGTTATCGCCGGCCTGCGCCGGGTTTCTAAGCCTGGTCTGCGTATCTACACCAATTGTGAGGATATGCCCAAGGTGATGCGTGGTCTTGGCACCGCAATCATCTCCACTTCTAAGGGCGTTATGACCGACAAGGCCGCACGTGCTGCCCATGTGGGCGGCGAAGTGCTCGCTTTCGTCTGGTAAGAAAGGGGCAATAAGACAATGTCGAGAATTGGAAGAAAACCCATCGTCATTCCTGCGGGCGTTGAAGTGACCGTCAACGGCAACAACGTGACCGTGAAGGGCCCCAAGGGTACCTTGAATTCCAACATCCACCCCATGATGACCGTTAAGGTCGAGGGTGGTGAAATCCTGGTTACCCGTCCCAATGACGAAAAAGAGGCACGCAGCCTGCATGGCCTCACCCGCACCAACATCAGCAACATGGTCGAAGGCGTTGTGAACGGCTTCCAGAAGAAGCTGGAAGTTCAGGGCGTTGGCTACCGTGTAGCTAAGCAGGGCAAGGACCTGGTGATGAACCTGGGCTTCTCTCACAACGTTATCGTTTCTGAGAACGAGGACATCCAGATCGAAGCTCCTGACGCAAACACCATCATCATCAAGGGCATCGACAAGCAGAAGGTCGGCCAGTTCGCAGCTGAAGTCCGCGAGAAGCGCCCCCCCGAGCCTTACAAGGGCAAGGGTATCCGCTATGCTGGTGAGCACATCATCCGCAAAGAGGGCAAGGCCGGCAAAGGCAAATAAGGTAAGGAGTGAAAGACAATGGTCAATAAACCTGACAAGAACGAGGCTCGGCTTCGTCGTCACCGCCGTGTGCGCGGTAAGATCAGCGGTACCGCTGAGCGTCCCCGCCTGGATGTATTTCGTTCCTCCAAGCACATCTATGCCCAGATCATTGATGACGTGGCTGGCGTTACCCTGTGCAGCGCTTCCAGCATGGACAAGGGCTTTGAGGGCTTCGGCGGCAACATCGAGGCAGCCGGCAAGGTTGGCAAGATGATCGCTGAAAAGGCTCTGGAGAAGGGCATCAATACGGTCGTATTCGACCGCGGTGGCTTTGTTTATCACGGCCGCGTGAAAGCTTTGGCTGAAGGCGCCCGTGAGGGCGGCCTGAAGCTGTAAGGAGGAGGATACACATGGAAAATCGCAGAAATCGTGAAGTTGACGACGGCATCATCGAAAAAGTCGTTGCCATCAACCGCGTATCCAAAACCGTTAAGGGCGGCCGCGTTATGAAGTTCAGCGCTCTGGTCGTTGTTGGCGACGGCAAGGGCACCGTTGGTTTTGGCATGGGCAAGGCTGGTGAGGTCCCCGAGGCTATCCGCAAGGGTATCGAGGCCGCTCGCAAGAACATGCGCAAGATCGCTATGAAGAACACCACCATTCCCCACGAGATCGTTGGCGAGTTCGGTGCAGGTCGCGTTCTGATGCGTCCGGCTCCGGAAGGTACCGGCGTTATCGCTGGCGGCCCCGTGCGTGCGGTTCTGGAAGCAGCTGGCATTAAGGACATCCGTACTAAGTGCCTGAATTCCAACAACCCCTGCAACGTGGTCACCGCAACCTTCAACGGCCTGTGCGGCCTGGTCAGCGCTGAAGAAGTCGCTGCCAAGCGTGGCAAGACCGTGAAAGAAATCTTAGGTTAAGGAGGTAGCTCACCATGGCTAAGAAAACTGCAGCCAAGGCTGCCGCCACCGTCACCGTGACCCTGGTTAAGGGCATGAGCGGACGTACCGCAAATCAGATCGCTACTGCTCACAGCCTGGGCCTCAAGAAGATCGGTGATGTCTCCGTGCAGCCCGACAATGCTCAGACTCAGGGCAAAATCGCCAAGATCAGTCACATGGTCGCGGTCACCAAAGCGTAACAGCAAGGAGGTGCAAGCACATGAAGCTTCATGAATTACAGCCCGCGCAGGGTTCCAACACTGCTGCGAAGCGCAAGGGCCGCGGCCACGGCAGCGGCAACGGCAAGACCGCAGGTTACGGCCACAAGGGCCAGAAGGCTCGGTCTGGCGTTAAGAAGGCCGGCTTCGAAGGCGGCCAGATGCCTCTGCAGCGTCGTCTGCCTAAGCGCGGCTTTAACAACATTTTCGCAACCGAGTATGCTACCGTTAAGGTGAGCGACCTGGAAGCACGTTTTGAGGCAGGTGCCGTTGTTGACACCAAGGCACTCGTTGAGGCCGGCCTCATCAAGAAGAGCTTGGACGGCGTTAAGGTTCTGGGCAACGGCGAGTTGACCAAGCCCCTGACCGTTCAGCTGGCAGCATTTACTGCCTCCGCCAAGGAGAAAATCGAGAAGGCTGGTGGAAAGGCAGAGGTGATCTGAGGTGTTTGATACATTCCGCAATGCGTGGAAAATTCCCGAACTGCGTAAGAAGATCCTTTACACCCTGATGATCCTTGTTGTCTTCCGTCTGGGCTGCGTTATCACCGTGCCCTATATCAATGCCGACGCCCTGACCGCAATTGCGGCCGGTGGCGCAGGTATGCTGGACTACCTGAACATGATGAGCGGCGGCGCGCTGAGCCAGTGCGCAATCTTTGCTCTGAGCGTTCAGCCTTACATCAACGCCTCCATTATTATCCAGCTGCTTACAGTTGCGATTCCTGCTTTGGAGCGCATGAGTAAGGAGGGCGAGGAGGGTCGCCGCAAGCTGACCCGAATCACCCGCTACACCGGCGCAGGTTTTGCCGTTGCTATGAGCTTCGGCTACTACATGATCCTGCGCAATCAGTACCGTGCAGTCGCTTATACCAGCGGCTGGCAGGGCTGGTTTGCTGGTATCGTTATTGTTCTCAGCTTCGCGGCTGGTGCACAGCTGATCACTTGGCTGGGCGAACAGATCGATACCAACGGCATCGGCAACGGTGTCTCTCTGCTGATCTTCACCGGCATCATCTCCCGCTGGAGTGATGTCATCAACGCCACCCGCAGCCTGCTTACTCGGGCAGCGAACGGCGAACCTCAGTACTATGTGTTCATCCCCCTGATTGTTGTGCTGGCTCTGGTCGTTGTCATGTTTGTCGTGATCCTGACCAGCGGCGAACGCCGGATTCCGGTGCAGTACGCAAAACGTGTGGTGGGACGCAAAATGTACGGCGGTCAGGCCAGCCATATTCCCCTCAAGGTGAATATGAGCGGCGTTATGCCTGTGATCTTCGCCAGCATGCTGGCAAGCATCCCGGGCCTGATCGGCTCCTTCATTCAGGTCAAGAGCCCGTTCTGGATCTCTTTCTTCCGCGTGTTCAACTATCGCAGCTTCCTCTATGCAGTGGTGCTGTTCCTGCTGATCATTGCGTTCAACTACTTCTATGTAGCGATCCAGTACAATCCGGTTGAAATCGCAAACAACCTTCGCAAGAACAACGGTGCAATCCCCGGCATCCGCCCGGGTAAGCCCACCAGCGATTTCATTACCAAGAGCCTTTCGAAGATCACCTTCATCGGCGCTATCTTCCTCGGCATCGTGGCTATCCTGCCCATCATTCTGGGCAACTTGACCAACACGAACATTCAGCTGGGCGGTACTAGCCTGCTGATCGTGGTTGGCGTGGCACTGGATACCAGCCGCAGCATGGAAAGCTACATGCTGATGCGTCACCACAAAGGCTTCCTTGAATAAGAAGCACACTATTTTTGACATCGAAAGGGGACAAACGAGCATGAATCTGATTCTTTTGGGCGCTCCGGGCGCCGGCAAAGGTACTCAGGCTGAATTCATTTGTGATCGTCTGAACATTCCGGCGATCAGCACTGGCAATATCCTGCGCGCAGCGGTTAAGGAAGGCACCAAAATGGGGCTGGAGGCCAAGGTGTATCTGGACAGCGGCTCGCTTGTCCCCGACGCCGTCATTATTGGCATCATTAAAGAGCGCCTTGCAGAGGCTGACTGCCAGAATGGTTTCATTCTGGACGGCGTGCCCCGTACGGTTGCTCAGGCCGAAGCTCTGGAGGAAATGGGCGTTCAGATCGACAAGGTGGTGGATCTGGAGGTTGCCGACGAGGTGATCATGAATCGCCTGTCCGGCCGCCGCGTCTGCTCTGCTTGCGGAGCATCCTACCATATTGAGCATAAGCCCAGCCGTGAGCCGAATCTCTGCGATCGGTGCGGTGGCGCTTTGATCATCCGCAAGGACGATGAGCCGGAGACCGTTAAGGACCGGCTGCGCAACTACCATGAGCTTACTGAGCCGCTGATCGAGTTCTATCGTCAGCGTGGCAAGCTGGTCGTGGTCGAAGGCCAGGACGGCATTGAAGCAACAGGAGCTCTGCTGCTCAAAGCATTGGAGGCGTGATCAACGTGATCCAAATTAAAAACGCTAAAGAGCTGGCGATGATGCGTAAAGCCTGTGAGATCAGTGCACAGGCTCTGAAGCTCGGCGGCGAATCCATCGAGGCCGGCATGACAACTGCCGACATCGATAAAATCATTTTTGACTTTATCCGTAAGATGGGCGCAAAGCCCAACTTTAAAGGGTTGTACGGCTTTCCGGGAACCGCCTGCATCAGCGTCAATGACGAAGTGATCCACGGCATTCCCAGCAAAAAGAAGGTCATCCGTCCCGGTGATATTGTCAGCATTGACACTGGCGCTGCCATCGGCGGGTTTAACGGCGACAATGCCTGCACCTTTGCATGCGGCAAAGTTGATCTGGAAGCCCAGCGTTTGATGGACGTGACCCGCGAATCGCTGCATTGCGGTATTCGCGCGGCTGTGTGTGGCGCCCGTGTGGGCGACATCAGCAACGCGGTCCAGACCTACGTGGAAGAGAACGGATTCTCTGTTGTGCGCTCCTTTGTGGGCCATGGCGTTGGCCGTGAACTTCACGAGGACCCGGAAGTGCCCAATTACGGGCCTGCCGGACGTGGTCCCCGGCTTGTTGCCGGCATGACCCTGGCGATCGAGCCGATGGTCAACCAGAAACACTACTCAGTGGCAACCGCATCCGATGGATGGACGGTAACAACGGCAGATGGCGGTCTGTCGGCTCATTTTGAGCATTCGATCGCGATCACTGCCGCAGGGCCTGAAGTCCTGACAAAAGCCTGGGAGGGTGCCGGATGGACTTTGTAAAGGGTCAGTTGGTACGCTCGAAGGCCGGTCGGGATCGGAATCGGACCTTTGCGGTTATGGCCGTGGAAGGCCAGATGCTTTATCTCGCAGACGGAAGTCTGCGCACGATCGAGCGCCCTAAGGCCAAAAAGACGAGGCATGTGGCCCCCACTGCCACCGTCCTGCAGGGCGAAAGCCTTGCAAATGACAAACAGCTCAGTGAGGCGATCCGCGCATATGACGCGGCACACCCCATCTAAACTCACAAGGAGGCTAAGAGCTTGTCTAAAGAAGATGTAATCGAAGTTGAGGGCACGGTTGTTGAAGCCCTGCCCAATGCCACCTTTAAGGTGGAGCTGGCAAACGGCCATCAGTTGCTGGCGCACATCTCCGGCAAACTGCGCACCAATTTTATCCGTATCCTGCCCGGAGATAAAGTTACACTGGAAATGTCGCCCTATGATTTAACCAAGGGCCGCATCACCTGGCGCTCTAAATAAGCGCCGCGACAAAAGGAGGTTATTCATCATGAAGGTTAAACCTTCCGTGAAACCCATTTGCGAAAAGTGCAAGGTCATCAAGCGCAAAGGCCGCGTGATGGTCATCTGCGAGAACCCCAAGCATAAGCAGCGCCAGGGCTAAGCCCAAAGCGCCAGGGGGGCAAGTGCGTAGATTCCCGGCGCAGCCCCCGACATAGACATGGGATGTACCTTTAGGAGGTTTTATACTATGGCACGTATTGCCGGCGTTGACCTGCCCCGCGAGAAGCGGGTTGAAGTAGGCCTGACTTACATCTATGGCATCGGTCCCAGCACTGCGAAGAAGATCCTCGCAGAGACCAAGATCAATCCTGACACCCGCGTTAAGGACCTGACCGCTGACGAAGAGGGTCTGATCCGTGAGTATCTGGACAAGAACAACATTCTGGTCGAGGGTGACCTGCGCCGCAATGTTGCTCTGGACATCAAGCGTATGGTTGAGGTTCAGTGCTACCGCGGTGTCCGTCATCGCAAGGGCCTGCCCGTTCACGGCCAGCGTACCAAGACCAATGCTCGTACCCGCAAAGGTCCCAAGCGCACCGTAGCGAACAAGAAGAAGTAAGGAGGAAGACGAAATGGCAACAAAAGCTGCTGCTAAAAAGGGTGCTGTTCGCACCAAGCGTCGTGAGCGCAAGAACATTGAGCGCGGCGCAGCCCATATTCAGAGTACCTTTAACAATACCATTGTTACCATCACTGACCCCCAGGGCAACACCGTTTCCTGGGCTAGCTCTGGCAACCAGGGCTTCCGCGGTGGCCGCAGAAGCACTCCGTTTGCCGCTCAGTCTGCCGCCGAGGCAGCTGCAAAGGCAGCAATGGATCACGGCATGAAGACCGTGGATGTGTACGTTAAGGGCCCGGGTTCCGGACGTGAGTCTGCTATCCGTGCACTGCAGGCTACTGGTCTGGAGGTCACCATGATCAAAGACGTGACCCCCATCCCCCACAATGGCTGCCGTCCCCCGAAGCGTCGCCGCATCTGATTTAAAGGAGGTTATGTAATATGGCAAGAAATATGCAGCCCATCGCCAAGCGTTGCAAGGCGCTCAACCTTTCTCCCGCCGTTATGGGCTATGCCAACAAGAATACCAAGCGCAACCCCAAGGGCCAGATGCGTAAGAAGCAGTCCGAGTACGCTATGCAGCTGACCGAGAAGCAGAAGGTCAAGTTCGTTTACGGCGTTATGGAGAAGCAGTTCCTGGGCTACTACGAGAAGGCAGCCCGTATGTCCGGTAAGACCGGTGACAACCTGCTGGTCCTGCTGGAGCGTCGTCTGGACAACGTTGTGTTCCGTATGGGCTTTGCTAAGACCCGTCCTGAGGCTCGTCAGCTCACCACTCACGGCCACTTCCTGGTCAACGGCCAGCGCGTGGACATCCCCTCTTACCTCGTTAAGCCGGGCGATGTGATCGAAGTTCGTGAGAAGAGCCGTTCCTCTGTTAAGTTCAGCGGTCTGCTGGGCGAGGACGCTCCTGTTGTTACTCTGCCCAAGTGGCTGAGCCGCGACAACAACGCCCTGAAGGGCACCGTCATTGAAATGCCCACCCGCGAAGATGTTGACTTCCCCGTGGAAGAGCACCTCATCGTCGAGTTGTACTCCAAGTAATTTCGCTTGGCGTAGGGAACGCGAACACACAGGCTGGCTGCGCGTAGCAGCCAGCCCACCTAGGAGGGTTTTTTATGATGGAAATCGAACGCCCCAGAATTGATACCACCAGTCTGTCTCCGGATGGCCGCTATGGCAAGTTTGTAGTGGAGCCTCTGGAGCGGGGCTTTGGTACCACCCTGGGTAACAGCTTACGGCGTGTCCTGCTTTCATCACTTCCCGGCGTTGCCGTCACCAGCGTAAAGATTGATGGCGTGGTTCACGAATTCAGCACCATTCCCGGCGTGAAGGAAGACGTTACCGAGATTGTTCTGAACTTGAAGGGTGTGGCTGCAAAGCTGTACTCCGACGATCCGGTCACCGTCCGCATTGAGGCTAACGGCGAGTGCGAAGTCACTGCCGGCAGCATCACCCCCAGCGACGAGATCGAAGTGCTGAACCCTGAATGGCACATTGCAACTCTGGAAGAAGGCGGTAAGCTCGTAATGGAGCTGACCTTCGATAAGGGTCGCGGTTATGTGCCCGCCGAGCGCAACAAGCAGCTGATGCAGGATAAGAACGATATTAACGTTCTTCCCATCGACAGCATCTATACCCCTGTCCTCAAGGTCAACTACGCAGTGGAGAACACTCGCGTGGGCCAGATCACCGATTTTGACAAGCTCACCATCGAGGTCTGGACTGACGGCACCATCAATGCAAAGGAAGCAGTGAGCCTCGCAGCTCGCGTGCTGACTGAGCATCTGAATCTGTTTGTCAACCTGTCCGAAGAGGCAATGGGCGCTGAGATCATGGTGGAAAAGGATGATAAGGGCAAGGAAAAGGCTCTGGAGATGACTATCGAAGAGCTGGATCTGTCTGTCCGTTCCTTCAACTGCCTGAAGCGCGCAGGTATCAACACAGTCGAAGATCTGACCAATAAGTCCGAGGAAGAGATGATGAAAGTCCGCAACCTCGGCCGCAAGAGCCTGGAAGAGGTCATGGGTAAACTTGATTCTCTGGGCTTCAGCCTGAACAAAGACGACGAGTAATTAGAGCAAAGGAGTGAAACAGGATGCCCGGTACCAGAAAGCTTGGCCGCACCAGCGACAGCCGCAATGCAATGCTGCGCGCTATGGTCACTTACCTGTTTGAAAACGGTAAAATCGAGACCACCGTTACCCGTGCCAAGGAAGTTCGTTCCATGGCCGAAAAGATGATCACCCTGGGTAAGCGCGATGAACTGCACGCAAAGCGTCAGATTTTCGCTTACATCACCAAGGAGACCGTTGCTAAAAAGGTGATCGACGAATACAGCCCCAAGTATGCCGACCGTAACGGCGGCTACACCCGCATCATCAAGATCGGCGCTCGCCGCGGTGATGCTGCTGAGATGGCTATCATCGAGCTGGTTTAATTACCGCTTTTTGACCCCTGTCCGCTTCTGCGGGCGGGGGTTTTTGTTGTATCACAAAAGCCAAAAATGTCAAATAGAAATAGTGCGAAAAATTTTGTTATATATGCCCATTTTTTTTAAGGCGGGTGCCATTTAGATATAACAAGCCGCAGAAAATAAGGAAAAATGAAGGTTTTGGCTGTCACTTTTTGACGGATTGTGTTACTATTGATATGACAGAAAATGTGGTTCCGCCCACAGTCCGAAGAACGAAAGTGCGGAAATAAAAGAAAGAATGGAGAGTTTACTGTGATCCAGCAGCAGTCTGACGAACCCAAGTACTTTAAAGAAGGAAGCAACGTGGCCGATTTGGGCCTGGTTGCAACTCCCGGCGCTACCGAATTGACCGAACTGATCAACGCACATCTGGTGCGTTGGGCAAACCGTGAGGGTGTGAACAAGGACACCTTCATCATCCCCAGCGATTGCCCCCGATTCTCTTCCGGCGACGGCAAGGGCATCATCAAGAACACCATCCGTGGTGACGACCTGTATTTTGTGGTGGATGTGGGCAACTACAGCTGCAAGTACAAGATGTTCGGCCACGAGAACTGCATGAGCCCTGATGACCATTATCAGGATCTGAAGCGCCTGATTCAGGCTGCTTCCGGTAAGGCTCATCGCATCACCGTCATCATGCCTTTGCTGTACGGCAGCCGTCAGCATCGCCGCACCTACCGTGAGAGCTTGGACTGCGCTTACGCACTGCAGGAGCTGCAGAGCATGGGTGTTACCAACGTGATCACCTTTGACGCACACGATCCCCGCGTTGCAAACGCAGTGCCTCTGATGGGCATGGACAACGTGATGCCCACCTATCAGGTGCTCAAGACCATGTTCAAGAGCATCCCCGACTTCAAGCCCACTGTTGACAACTTCATGGTCATCAGCCCGGATGAAGGCGCTATCAACCGCAATATGTATTATGCAAGCGTTCTGGGTGTGAACCTGGGTATGTTCTACAAGCGCCGCGATTACAGCCGCGTTGTGAACGGCCGCAACCCCATCGTTGCTCATGAGTATCTGGGCGAGAGCGTTGAAGGCAAGGACGTGTTTATTGCTGACGACATCATCTCCTCCGGCGAGAGCATGCTGGACATCGGTTATGAGCTGAAGAAGCGCGGTGCAAAGCACATCTACTGCGACGCTACCTACGGCATCTTCACCAATGGTCTGGAGAGCTTTGATAAGGCTTATGAGGAAGGCATCATCAGCGGTGTGTTCTGCACCAACCTGACCTACCGCAAGCCTGAGCTGCTGGCCCGTGAGTGGTTCCACGAGGTTGACGTTTCTAAGTACATCGCTTACTTTGTGGCTGCTATCAACCACGATATGAGCGTGAGCAACATCATCGATCCTCACGCAAAGATCGAGGCTCTGCTGAAGCGCTACGGCATCAAGTAAGATTCCTTAAAAAACAGCGAGCCGCCCGACAAGTTTCGGGCGGCTCGTTTTTTGTATCAAAAAACCGAAGGCGCGGATTATGAGCGGTGCCTTCGGTTTTGCGTTTTATTTGAGCTTTGCAAACTGATCCAAAGCAGATTTCAGCTCCGCAAGGGTTTCTTCGGTGTCACCGCCGTGGATGACCACGTGCTCCAGATGCTCGGTAAGGATGAGCTTTGCCACTTGTGTGACCGCGCTGCTGACGCTGGAAAGCTGGGTGAGCAGTTCGTTGCAGGAACGGCCCTCGTCAACCATTGAGCGGATGCCGTTGAGCTGGCCGCTGATGCGGGCGAGACGCCGGGTAACGTCGGCGGAGTGGGTGCAATGCGACATAAAAGGCCTCCTTTATTTGTTGAATTCGGCCCAAGTAAGGTCTAAGACCGGGCCAAAGGGACGGAATACCAGTCCGGTCACACCGGGCTGTACCAAAAGGGAGCGGCTCTGAGTCCAGAGCGGAACCACCAAAGCCTGCTCCAAAAGCTGCCGTTCGGTGCCGGAAAGCTGGGAGATGCTCCAGTCGGATGCGTGCTCCAGCTGTTCCCAAAGGGAGGCTGTGGGGCCGTACTCAGGCCCGATGATCTGTACCTGAGCGAGCACTTCGGCGGCACTGTTGCTTATGGGGGAAAACGGAATCAGAGCGATCTGATAATCCCCGCTGCGCAGGCAGCGCAGGAATTCCTCTGCGGGAACTTCCCGCACCGAGAAAAAGGCGGACCATGCACTCATCTGCTTTTGCCATTGCTGGTTCAGAAGTTCCACCTGCGGGCGAAGGTTTTCGTCTGCGGGTATCAGGATGGAAATGTTTTTGAACTGCGGAGCTTCAAGACCTGCGAAACCCTCTTTGCAGAGTTCGGCGGCAGGGCGGAACTTGGGCAGTACATTTCCGGCAGTGGAACGGTAGTTTTGTCCCTCCACACTGATGGAAGGCGGAACCAGTCCTTCTGCTTTGGCACAGCCGGGCACAAAGTCCAGCTGGGTCTCATAGGCCGCCGAGGCCAATGCCTGCCGCAGCTGCGGTACGCTCAACTCGGGGATGCTGGTGTTAAAGGCCAATGCCCATGTGGTGGAAGTGTAGGGGATCGAAGTAAAGCCGGGATGTTCAAAGTCGTTGCTGAGAGCGGCGGAGGCCTTATCCTCGATCAAGAGGTCGGCACCGGTGAGCGGCCCGGATTCATCCTCAACACTGCCGGTATTGTTCAATACAATGCGCAGACTGGAAATGCGGCGTCCCGAACCATTGCGGCGCAGGAATAAACCGTTTTCGTTCCAGTTATAAAGGCGGAAGGGGCCATTTGCCAGTACATTTGCCGAGGCGGAACCT